>Ga0207897_100010_pt1 | contig 276507 bp, 239 predicted proteins | sample LinPmetageLP42_FD_184054 | JGI IMG/M metagenome (GOLD analysis project Ga0207897, IMG submission 184054) | Marine viral communities from the Pacific Ocean - LP-42 (SPAdes) | ecosystem: Environmental > Aquatic > Marine > Oceanic | place: Pacific Ocean | collected 2010-08-27
GCCAATGCACTGAAGTTTCTTCATCCATTTTATTGGTTACGTTGATTATAGCAAGGTCTCCTTCATTAAATTCCAAAACAGGCCCAGGGATACCTCCATTGATGGTCATTGCATTGGCAGTAACACCACCAAGCGTCATTTTGTTTTCTTCAATGGTAAGGTCATACTCCTTAATAGGTCGTCCATCTTCTTTTCTATCTTGTCCGTTGGTTCCTACTTGAGCAATGCCTTCACATGAAATGAGAAGTACCAACAACACCGTAATTTTTCTGATCATGATTCTCTTTTTATTATTTATAATATCCTACTATATCAAATTCAATCAATACATATTGCCCTTATCGATATGGGTCTTAGCTCCTTAAATAATTAATAATGGCCGATTGCACATAGTAGCCCTTGATGGATTCGATTCGATTGATTTGAAACTTTAGCTGTAGCTCTTGAATATCGAGCACATCGTTAAAGTCGATGGTTCCCGTTTCATAACTTTTTATTAGAATTTCTTCGCCATCATTGGCCTGTTGAATATTTTTAGTTTGAGTTCTGAAACGAATCCTGGAGGACATTCTGTTGTTAACAGCCTCGCTCAAAAGCGTCTCCAATTTGTTCCTTCGTTCTTGCTTTTGGGCAGTTATTTCTTCTTGCCTTAATTTGTTCTGTTGGGAAATGGATTTATATTTGTTATTGAATATGGGGATGGATACCGATACCATTGGCATTAAAATATCCTTCCCGTTGTCAGCGAAAGACATATCGGGCCTTTCGGCGACCGGTATATAATCCAATCCGAAACCAAGGTCAGGTAACCCCTCTTTTTGGTTCAAGATTTCGGATTGTTCGACCGACTCGTACAATTTGTCATACTTCAGAAGTTCGGGGTGTAGGTCAAGACTTCCCTCTTCCGTTATCGGGTCTTGTTCCGGTACTGTTAATCCATCGTAAGCAACAACTTGGGTCTGTTCGTCACGATTCAATAGGTTGTTAAACAAGGTTTGTTCTGCCAGATACTCTTGTTCCAGTACCTCCTTTTGCTGTTCAAGTTCGTTTTGCCTGATCTGAAGGCGAAGTACATCAACGGCCGAAGCGTTGCCCACCTCTACCGAAGTCAGGGCAAGACGTTCATAGGTCTCCAGTAATTCAATATTCTCGTCCAGCACACCTTGCTTTGCCCTAATCGAGAAGAGTCGGTAATAGGATTGCGAGACCGATAAGGCCAATTTCCGTTTAACAATTACCAGTTCTTCGTACTGAGCATCGGCCAATGAACTTGCATAATTTTCACGGGCGGTAATAGTACCGAACCACGGAATCATCTGTTTTGCCGAGAACCGTGCTTTCTGTGCTCCGGTCCGTGTTTCGGGTTCGCTTACAAAAAGCCCGGCACTTAGTTCTGTATTGGGCAATGTGTTGACCTCGTTCACTTTTTCGGAGGCGATATTGTACCGCAGCTCAAAAGCCTGGATTTCTGGATTATTAAGTTCAGCTTGCTCGATAAAGTTTTCCAGTTCCTGTCCTTTTACGGAAGCAATGGAGACTATTCCGATCAATATGTATAGGTATTTCTTCATTTGGACACTCTTTTTAATTGAAATTCAGCCTTCCAACTGAATAAAACTGGAACTACAAATAAGGTAACCAAGGCGATAAGCATGCCCCCGAAAGAGGGAATCGCCATCGGTATCATAATATCACTACCGCGGCCCGTGGATGTCAATACTGGAAGCAATGCTAGAATAGTGGTAGCGGTGGTCATCAAACACGGACGTATACGTTTTTCGCCGGCTTCGACGACCGAGTCCCTGACCGCTACCAGTGAATCGGGTTTGTTTCTATCAAAAGTCTGGGTAAGGTAGGTGGCCATGACTACACCATCATCGGTGGCAATACCGAAGAGGGCGATAAATCCTACCCATACGGCAACACTCAGGTTGATAGTGTGCATCTGAAAGAGGTCTCGTAGATTTTCCCCGAAAAAGTTGAAGTTCAAGAACCAATCCTGACCATAGAACCAGATCATCAAAAACCCTCCTGCGAAGGCGACCGCTATACCTGTGAACACCATTAACGATGTACCTACTGAACGGAATTGGAAATAGAGAATCAAGAAAATAATTGCCAAGGCCAAGGGCACTACAACTGATAGTGTTTTTTCTGCGCGCAACTGGTTTTCATAAGTACCTGTAAACAGATAATTGATGCCCTTGGGGACTACCAGTTCTCCACTATCTATTTTTTCTAGTATCAAGGCTTGGGCGTTCTCGACGACTTCTACTTCGGCAAAACCGTCCAACTTATCAAACAGTACATAACCGACCAAAAAGGTGTCTTCACTTTTGATGACCTGCGGACCTTTTTCATACCTAATCGTGACCAATTCGCTCAACGGAACAGGGCTTCCTTTAGCAACGGGCACATAGATATTCTCCAAGTCCGCTGGATTCTCCCTTAATTCCCTTGGGTAGCGTACTCGAACGCCATAACGCTCACGCCCCTCAACGGTCTGGGTAAGCACCATCCCCCCAACGGCAACCTGCAATACGCTCTGCACGTCTTCAATGGTAATTCCGTATCGTGCGAGTCTTTCCCTATCGATATCAATAAGCAAGTAAGGTTTTCCAACAATTCGATCAGCGAATACGGCTTCATCTTTTACCCCATCTGCCTGCTTTAAAATATCTTCGAGCTTGAGGCCAAAGGCTTCTATTTCCTTTAGATCCTGTCCTTTTACCTTGATGCCCATGGGAGCACGCATGCCGGTCTGTAACATGACCAATCGGGTTTCTATCGGCTGTAATTTCGGAGCAGAGGTAACACCTGGGAATTTGGTGACCTTTATAATTTCTTTCCAAATGTCATCTGGAGATTCGATTTCAGGTCGCCAGTTTCTGAAATATTCCCCATCTTCATCGGGAATCAAATCTTTTTGCCGCACCGAATAAACCGATTTTATTTCCGACGCTTTGTATTCATTATCGCCGTCCGTTTCAAGGTTGGGATTGGTCACAAAAGTACCGTCCCTGAGTTCGAACATACCGTCCTCATTAACCTTGAATCGCTGTCGCTCCCTTTTGTCGTTCAACATGTATTCCGGCTTGTACTGAATTAGGTTTTCGTACATGGACAGCGGTGCGGGATCCAATGCAGATTCTGTTCTACCCGATTTACCGACCACAGTGGCTATTTCAGGAATACTGGCGACCGCCATATCCAACTGTTGTAACACCCGTTTGTTCTCTTCGACACCGGCGTGCGGAAGAGAGGTAGGCATCAACAAAAAGGAACCTTCGTTCAATGAAGGCATAAACTCCTTTCCGGTATTTTGCATGATCATAACCCCAAACACTACTATAGCGGTGGGGATAGAGAGAAATATTAGTTTATTGCGTAAAGCCCAACGCAGTATCCTCGTATAATAATTTTGGAATATGGTAAAGAAACCAAGTAACCCGAAACAAATAAGCGAAACGAAAATCAGGTTCCAAAAAATACTTTTATCAAGACCCAGCGGTCTCCAATATTCGGCTAGAACGAAAACAATGGCAAATGCCGAAATAATGATATTGATTAGATTTGCACGTTTTTCCGAAAGTGAAAATCCACCATAAATGCGGGATGCCAATTCCGGATTTTTAAGCAAGCCTACAGTGCCGAAAGCGATTAATATCAGTCCGAGTAAATAACCATAAAAAATGGCCAGGACCCCTAAGAGTATCAATATTCCATTGAGGCCATATCCGGCTGTTTTCTTGATGCTCTTTTTTCGGAAAAGAAACGCCGCAAATGGAGGTAACAAAAAGAGGGCTACTATAAGGGATGCTGTAAGCGCAAAGGTTTTTGTAAATGCCAGGGGCCTGAACAACTTTCCTTCCGCCCCGATCATTGTAAATACCGGAATGAAACTGATAATAGTGGTCATTACCGCGGTTAATATGGCTCCCGATACTTCTGCCGAGGCATTGTAAACTACGGTATTTATAGGTAGGCCCTCCTCATTTTCGTCCAAATGCCTTATGACATTTTCGGAGAGAATGACCCCAACGTCCACCATGGTTCCGATGGCAATGGCTATACCCGAAAGTGCTACAATATTTGCATCCACATTGAATAGTTTCATCGCAATAAATACCATAAGCACTGCAACCGGTAACAGTCCCGATATCAGGATGGATGCCCTTAAATTGAAGACCATGATGATGATAACTAAAATGGTAATCAAGATTTCCAAGGTCAGGGCTTCATTGAGCGTACCGAGCGTTTCTTGAATAAGTTCGGTCCTATCATAAAAAGGAACAATTGTGAGCTGGGATGTTCTGCCGTCTTCAAGTACTTTTGAGGGAAGACCGGCGCTTAGATCATTAATTTGATCTTTTACGTTATTAATGACCTCCATGGGGTTGGCGCCATATCGTGCGACCACTACTCCACCCACAACTTCTGCGCCTTCCTTATCCAAGATGCCACGTCTAGTAGCAGGTCCATAAGAAACATTACCAATATCCTTTAAACGGATAGACGTGAAATCTTCCGAGGTTATGACTGCATTTTGTAGATCCTCGATGGATTTCACATAGCCAAGCCCACGAATCAGATATTCGGCCTGATTGATTTCCAAAGTTTGGGCACCGATATCCCTATTGCTCTGTTTTACCGCTTTTACCACCTGCTGTAACCCAATACCATATTGCTTCATCAATTCCGGATTTACATCCACTTGATATTCGAGCACGTAACCGCCGATAGAGGCTACCTCCGAAACACCGCTTGCGGATGATAGGGCATATTTCACATAGAAATCCTGTATACTGCGAAGCTCCTGCAGATCCCAACCTCCGGTAACATTACCATCTTTATCTCGGCCTTCAAGTGTATACCAAAAAATTTGGCCCAATCCGGTGGCATCGGGTCCCAATGCAGGGTTGACACCTTCCGGTAACAATCCTGCCGGCAACGAATTCAATTTTTCAAGAATACGGCTACGGCTCCAATAGAATTCGATATCCTCTTCAAATATGATGTAGATACTTGAAAACCCGAACATGGAAGAACTACGGATAGTCCTAACGCCAGGAATTCCTAAAAGTGAAGTTGTCAACGGGTAGGTTATCTGATCCTCGATATCTTGAGGTGAACGACCATCCCATTTCGTAAAAACAATTTGCTGGTTTTCGCCGATGTCGGGTATGGCATCAACGGCTACCGGATCTCTCGGTAACGAGCCCGTATTCCATTCAAAGGGTGCGTTTACGGTTCCCCAGCCCACAAAAAGGACTAAGAGCAAAACGGCTACCAATTTATTCTCGATAAGGAATTTAATGCCTTTATTTAGCATGGTATTGATGATTAAGTAATTAGAAGTATTGGCCGAAAACCAACAAAAACAGGATAAGCCCTAAACTGCTATCAATTGGGCTTTAAAATTCTATTACTTAAAAATCAAATGAGGAAAATCTGATCTAGGATTTGTATATCCTTGACCAAAACCGGAGGAGGGTAATCACTAAATGGGACTATGTTTTCAGGTAGTCCCTCATAAAGATTAAGATATGTGTAGTTGAAGCTAGCAACAAACTGTTGTTGTTCAAAACTTAATTTTTCGAAAGATACTTTCAAGTCGTTCTGACCATCAACGGTAAGAACTTCATCGTTACAGCAATCGGTTTTAACCAAATTGCACTCTGGCAATTCTGCTGTTTCTTGAACTTCCATACCACAAGACTCGGCATGGCCGAATAAGGAATAATCCACCAAAATATCGCCACAATAATGCTGATCAACGGCAAAGGAGAACGTCGATAACAGCACCATAACTGCCATTACAAAAGATGATATTTTGAAAAAAACTTTTTTCATGTGGTATGCAAAGCTACAAAAAATTTAACATAAGACTTTTGTTTAACAAAATTTTGCAGTTTTACGTATGTTGATTTAGAAAGTCCAAACTTAGTTCATCCTATTTTTTTACGACATGATATATATCATGTTTTGGCTATATACACAAGCTAGATGAAGTATCGATAAAAAAGATATATTATTTAGAATTATTCTTAATAGTATTGTGAAAGATTTAAAAAAATAATTTATGTTTGCGCTTTATTTTTATTAAATCTAAATAAGTATAATATGAATAGGTTCTTTTTTCCGCTCATTTTTTTTCTTTCTTTTTATAATATTATGCTATCTCAAGAGCAAAATGCCAAGAAAGATTCCGCAACCGTAAAAACCGAAATCTTAAACGAAGTAATTGTAAATGGGAGCACAATATTAGGCAGTAAATTCGAAGCCAAGAACAGAACAGGTTCTGCGGTCTACATATCAGAAAAAGAACTCCAAAAATTTGATTACAACGATATTAACAGAACGCTAAAAAGTGTGCCTGGGGTCAATATATATGAAGAAGATGGGTTTGGTCTTCGTCCAAATATTAGTTTACGGGGTACTTCACCCGAGCGGAGTGCGAAAATCAACCTTATGGAAGACGGTGTCTTAATTGCCCCGGCCCCATATAGTGCCCCAGCAGCGTATTATTTTCCGACCATTGGCCGAATGCAAGCTGTAGAAATATTAAAAGGAAGCAGTCAAATTCAGTATGGGCCAAATACAACTGGTGGAGCGATCAACATGATTTCAACTCGCATTCCCGACCAACTTTCGGGAAGGGTCGTGTTGTCTGCGGGTAATTTCAACTCAAAAAATACACAGGTCATAGTTGGTGACAACTATCAGAATTTTGGGTTTGTTAGCGAATACTACAACTACAATTCCAATGGCTTTAAAAACTTGGACGGGGGTGGCAATACAGGTTTTGATAAATCGGACTATTTGGCAAAGTTTCGTATCAGTACTGACGAGGATGCCAGATTCTATCAATCCCTTCAATTTAAAATTCAGTATTCAGAAGAAAAGGCCAATGAAACGTATTTGGGACTGACAGATATAGATTTCAAGGAAAATCCGTACCGCAGGTATCGGGCCTCGTCAAAAGATGTGATGGATTCGGAACACCAACAGTACCAATTGACGCATTTTTTAAAAATTTCCCCGGCATTGAGCATACATACTACAGGCTACCTTAATAAGTTCAAGCGCAATTGGTATAAATTGGATGACGTTAATCTGGGGGAGCGTGTCGGAATCAACAAAGTGCTCGCAGACCCTGAGAGGTATGTCATGGAATACAATGCATTATTGGGAAATACCGATACGGCCGAAGACGTATTCGGTATAAAGGCCAACAACAGGTCATATTCCTCCAACGGAATACAATCCGTAGCAAGGCTTCAGTGGGGCTCTGATTGGTCGCAAAATCTAGAGCTGGGGATCAGATACCATGAGGATGACGAGGACAGGTTTCAATGGGTAGACAGGCACGGATTTCAAAATAGCGAACTCATACGCACAACGGTCGGTGCTAAGGGAGCCGATGCCAACCGAATCGGTTATGCAAAAGCTGTCGCCACACATTTTTTATATAAATTAAGTATTAACGGACTTACAGTTACCCCGGGATTGCGCTATGAGAATATAACTTTGGGTAGAACGGATTATGGAAGCAACGATGCCTCTAGGTCGGGAATCGACCTTTCCGAAAGGGAGAACAGGGTGGATGTTTGGATTCCGGGATTGGGTGCCAATTATAGATTTACCAATAATTTGTCCGTTTTTGGTGGAATTCACAAAGGGTTTTCCCCTCCAGGAAGTACCGACGGCCAAAATCCGGAACAAAGCATAAATTACGAACTGGGCACACGTTTTAACCACAGTGGCCTAAGAGGCGAAATAATAGCGTACTATAATGATTATCAAAATCTACTGGGCAATGACCTTGCCGCCACTGGGGGTACGGGCAGCCTTGACCAATTCAATGCGGGCGAGGTACGGGTCAACGGAGTAGAGGTACTATTGCACTACGACATTTTTAAGAACAGCTCAGAAAAGTTAAGATTTCCCGTATCGGTATCCTATACCTTGACCGATACCAAGTTCCTCAGTTCCTTTGAAAGTGATACCGATATATTCGGAGAGGTCATGGAAGGCGATGAAATCCCTTACATCGCCAAAAATCAGTTTAATTTGAATCTTGGGCTGGAGCATGGAAAATTTGCCCTAGATATGGGTTTGCGCTATACCGATGCGTTTAGGACACGAGCGGGAACAGGTACGATTCCGGCAAACTTCAAAGTAGATTCCAATTATATTATTGACCTCTCGGGTCGATATTTTTACAACAAGCACCTTATCTTTTCTACGAACATTATCAACTTATTGGATAAAACCTATGCTGTATCCAGGGTTCCGGCAGGGCTAAGACCGGGGCATCCTTTTGGCATCAACTTTTCAATTGGCTATAACTTTTGAAATAAAAATCGAAGATTACTTATTGTTGTATCTGATTTGGTATAAACGTATGTATTTTTGGTTTTATTCCGTATAGCGAAGAATCATGAATAAAATCTGAATCTTATCCTTCAATTTCTCCCTCAAAATTTTGAGGGCCTTAGTAAGATGGCCTTCTACCGTTTTTATGGATAAACCTAGGTAATCTGCGATTTCATTATTGGTCAGTCCTTCCTTTTTACTCAACAGAAATACTGTATTGCATTTTTTTGGAAGATTTTGAATTTCCTTTTCAACAATTTTTATTTTACATTGTATATCTTCTTGATGGGTCCTTAAAATAACATCGTCCAAAGTATCGGCAAAAGCCGTTTCGACTAAACGGATTTCTTTATTATGCTTTTTAATATGGTCCAAGAACTTATTCCGCACCGCTGTATGCAACCATCCTTTTATGATTACGCCGTCCTTTAAAATTTTCCTCTTTTTCCATAATTTAAAAAATGCTTCCTGTACCAAATCCTTTGCCAAAGCCTCGTCACGGCATAAACTCTTGGCGTAGCCAAAAATTTCATTATAATGACGTTTTATGATGGTCTCAAAGACGTCATCATCCACAACCTCAGTCGTTAAAGTTTTAAGATTCGTTTTCTGAAACACTACATACATAATACAATTTTAACAAAAAAAAATTATGTTTTACGTTAAATTATGATAAAAGCAAGGGTTTTATACTATTCAATCGTTTTAAGAACAAGGATTGGCATTTTTTCAAAAAACACTAATGAAGAATAAGAAAATAAAAATTATTGTCCATAGATTTTTGAACCGTACGGCGACCCAAGAAGAGATAAAGGTATTGTCCAAGTGGCTCAAGGAGAATAAATCTACCTTTCGTGAAGAAGTGGAACTCCACCATTTAATTACCGGTGCTATTGAAAAGGAAAAAGCAGAATATCTGAAGAAGGAATTAATAGCTGCTTTCGACCAAACTAACATAATCAGAAGGCCCACGAGAAAGAACAGACTACTGAAGCATGTAGCTGTTTTTGTTGGCCTCATGACGCTGGGTATTTATTCCTATCTGCAACGTGGCCCTGAAGTAAAAACTCTTGAAAAAGAGGCCACCATCACTTTTGAAGATGGTTCGACAAAAGAGACCTTAAATGATAAGGCATCCGGAATAGTATCTTCTACAAATGCTTATGTTGTAAAACAAGAAGGCACTAAAATTACGTATAAAAAGGTAGCATCCGGTCAAAAAGAGACAAGTCAGTTGGTTTACAACACCTTGGATGTACCTTATGGGAAAAGGTTTCAGTTGGTGCTGTCCGATGGTACAAAAGTGTATTTAAATTCGGGGTCCTCTTTAACCTATCCCGTAGCTTTCTATAACAAAGGGGCAAGGAATGTGGTTTTACGAGGAGAGGCCTACTTTACCGTTACTTCGGATTCATTAAGACCATTTACGGTCAGTACCAAGTTTATAGATACAAAAGTCTTGGGTACGGAGTTTAATATATCAAGTTATCAAGACGATGGACATCTTCAAGTGGTGTTGGTAGAAGGTAGTCTGTCGGTTGGTTTGAAAAATACCGCTAACTCAAGTGATTTGCTACTGAAACCAAATCAACTGGCTTCCTATTCCTATTCCGATACTAAATTATCCACCGAGAATATAGATGTTAGCAGTTACGTTGCATGGAAAGACGGCGTACTACTTTTTAAGAACGAAGATTTTTACCATATCGCCAAAAAACTTGAAAGGCACTATGACGTAAAGATCGAGATAAAGGATATGCAGGTAAGTAATGAAAGATTTACAGGGAGGTTTAAAACAGAGACCATAGAAGAAATTTTAAAAGCATTTCAAAGGATTAAAGGATTTGATTATACCATAAATGAAAATCGCATCAAGATAAACCCTAAAAAGTCAAGTATATGAAATGAACTCTAAAAGAATCAGGGATTGCTGTAACAATCCCTTGATTCTAAACAAATTTAAAAACTGAATCACCAATTTTTAAACCATCTCAAAAGTATGAAAAACACACTATGTAAAAGGTATTATACGATTAAAATAGACCTGAAAATGAAAATTACCGCATTGTTTTTATTGCTTGCCCTGTTTCAACTTCAGGCAAGCAATACCTATTCACAGAAATCCAATATTTCTATGAATATGAAGGAAGCCACCATAGCATCGGTATTTGATGAAATAGAAAAAACAACGGATTTCAATATTCTGTATAAGAACTCCAGTTTGGACGTCGGTAAACGGATTTCCGTAAATGTCGATAAAGTCAAGATAAACGAGCTTATGGATCTTATTTTAAAGGAAACCAATGTATCCTTTGAAATTAGAAGAAAGCTTATTGTATTGCTTGAAAAGGACGAAACTTTAAATTCCGACATACGACCCACTTCTTTGAATCCACCAAAGATTCAGGAACAGACCTTGACGATAACGGGGAAAGTAACCGATCAAGACAATATTCCCTTGGGCGGGGTAAGTATTGTAATAAAGGGCTCCACCAAAGGGGTTTCCTCCAATTTTGATGGGGAATATGAGATTGAAGCTTCTGAGGGCGATATACTCGTGTTCTCATACATCGGCTTTACCTCAAATGAGGTCAGCCTAACACAGGAGAAAGTTATTAACGTTACCATGAAGCCAAATTCGATGGATTTGAACGAGGTAATTGTTACCGCAACCGGTGTACGGCGTAAAGTAGAGATGGGAAATTCCATTGCCAATCTCAATGTTGTCGATGACGTAAAACAACGCCCGATAAGTAATGTTTCAGACTTGCTTCAGGGCCAGGCGACCGGTGTTCAGATTTCCAGTAGTGGAGGTTCTACGGGTATGGGTTCCCGAATTAGGATCAGGGGTTCCAATAGTGCATCCCTTTCCAACGAACCCGTAATTTACATTGATGGTATTTTAATCAATAACGAGGCCAATTCGATCTCTTTTGAAACAGGTGGGCAGTCCCCTTCCCGGTTGAATGATATCAACCCCGAGGATATTGAGTCTATCGAGATCATTAAGGGCCCTTCCGCGGCAACATTATACGGATCTATTGCGGCGAACGGTGTAATTCGTATTACCACTAAAAAAGGTAAACAAGGAGAACCGAGATGGTCTGCATTTTTGGAGAGCGGGTTGGTTGAGAACGTAACGACCTATCCCAAAAACTATCAAGCACTTGACGCAGCTGGCAATCCTGGTTTTAACTTTGAGGCGGCAGAAGGTACTTTTGTCCCCAGTACGGTCAATTCTTTTCAGCCCTTGAACGACCCACGCACCTCACCTTTTAGAACGGGACAATCTTATGGCGGTGGGTTGAGCGTATCCGGAGGTTCAGAAGTGCTTACGTATTTCCTTTCAGGAAATATTACCGACGGCGAAGGGGTGTTGCCTGTCAATAATATAAAAAGAACAAATTTCCGAGGGAATTTCGGAGTCAAAATTACCGATGATCTAAAGGTGAATTTAACCACGGGCTACACCAACAGTAACCTAGAACTACCCTTGAACGATAATTTCGCCTTGGCTCTAATGAGTCAGGGTCTTAATGGTACATCTACTATAGATGTTAACAACGGTTGGGGCGAGTTTACGCCCGATGAACTGTTCACGATTGATACCCGTCAACGGATCAATCGTTTTACCAGTGGTCTTGAATTGTTATGGCAACCCTCTGAAAAATTGAATTTCAGGGCTTCTGGCGGGCTTGATTTTACATCCCGATGGGACAGCCAGTTCTTCCCGACCGGAGAAGCGCCCGCTTTTCTTAATTATGATGAAGGCGCAAGATTCTCCAATAGGTTCAATGATTTTGTATATACCTTGGATATGGTAGGCACTTACAAAACGGATTTATGGGAAGGTATTAATTCCCGCACTTCATTTGGGGGCCAATATTTACAGAATTTATCTCAAGGCACGTTCACAACGGGACTTCAGTTGGTTGCAGGGAGTAACTCCATTGCGGGGGCCGCGGTAACACAGAGCAATGAACAGACCATAGAATCACGCACTGTCGGTGTCTTTTTGGAGGAACAGATTGGCTTTAATGATAAATTATTCGTGACGGGTGCGGTAAGGGCAGATCGTGGTAGTTCGTTTGGTGCCTCGTTCAACTCGGTGTTTTACCCCAAGGTAAGTGCTTCATGGCTTATTTCAGAAGAGGATTTCTTTAATAACGCCGATAAATATGGAATAAGCTCGTTACGACTTAGGGGGGCATGGGGTGCCTCCGGGGTACAACCAGGTACCAATGATGCGCTTAGGTTTTTCAATCCTATAGCCGCTACCTTGGATGGACAAAGTGTAACCGGGGTTACCATAGGAAGTGTTGGCAATTCCGATTTAAGCCCAGAGCGGTCCACAGAAGTCGAATTCGGCTTTGATGCGAAACTATTGTCCGAGAAGATCGGTTTTGAAATGACCTATTTTAATAAACGTACCGAAGATGCCTTGATTTTTAGGCAATTACCCTTGTCGCTTGGCGTGGGTGAAGGTCGTTTTGAAAATTTGGGATCCGTTAAAAACTCAGGTATTGAGATAGCGTTAAATACCAGAATCATCGAAACTGATAAATTTTTCTTTGGAGTTGATTTTGTAGGTTCGTTCATAGATAATGAACTAAAAGAATTGGGTCAGGATATTCAACCGATCATTTTTGGTCAGCAGCGCCATGTTGAAGGCTATCCGCTTGGCGGTTATTGGGATGAAACCTATACTTTTAGCGATGCGAATGGCGATGGTTTCATAGGGCAAGATGAGGTGCAAGTAGGAGAAATAGGGTATTTGGGCACCCCATTTGCAACGACCGATATTTCTTTTACCCCAACACTAAGTTTTTTCGAAAATCAATTTGTAGTAAGAGGACTCCTAAACTACAGAGGCGGTCAAAAGCTTTATAATAATACTGGTGCCTGGAGAAACGGGAACAGTAATAACCGGGAACTAAATGACCCCAATGCCTCACTTGCCAATCAGGCAAGAGCCGTGGCATCCAAATTTTTGGGAACAAATGCAGGGTATATCGAGGATGCTTCGTTTTGGAGGCTTCGTGAAATCTCATTGACCTATAACGCACCTAGAACCTTTTCAAGCAAACTGGGCTTTAATCGTATAAGCCTAACACTTTCTGGGCAGAATCTAGGCGTATGGACCGACTATTCTGGGCTTGACCCTGAAATTAGTTCTGAAGGGCAGGCTAATTTTACTACCGAAGAATTTCTCAGTCAACCGCCCGTCCGTTCTTGGAAAGTAAGACTTAACCTATCGTTTTAACAAAAAAATCTAAGAAAATGAAAAAGCTATTAAAAACAAAAAACAACTTTTCCAAATTACTATTTAATGCAATTGTTCTGATAACACTTTCATCATTGAGCATATCTTGCGATTCCGTTGTAGAAGTTACGGATCCTGATATCGTCACACCAGAATCGCTTAACACGGAGGCTGGTTTACAAACCCTGCGTGCGGGATCCTTAGGAGATCTTGCTGTGGCATTAAGCGGTTCTGCGGCAGGCCATGGGGCTACTACGGGATTAATTGTGATGAGTGGCCTTGTAGCGGATGAATATACATATTCGGGAACCTTCCCTACTAGACGCGAGGCCGATACCCGTATCCTTCAGGATATCAATACTGATATGAATACAATTTATGGTAACCTTCATAGATCACGGACCGGAGCAGAAACCACTATAGATCTTCTTGTTGATTTCGGTGGCAACCCCGAAATTGAAAGTGAGATGCAAAGTGTAGTTGGTTACGCTTATGTTATGTTCGCAGAAACCTTTTGTGGTGGTGTTCCCTTTAGTAAATCACCGACGGACGGTGGCGATTTAATTTATGGTGAACCTTTGACTACTGAACAAATGTTCAATGAAGCGGTAAGTTGGTTCGACCAAGCACTTATTAACGCTAGTAGCAACGATAAATTGGCCAATTTGGCGAGAATTGGCAAGGCACGTTCCCTTTTGGGACTAGGTCAGATTGATGCGGCCGCGGCTGAAGTAGCGGCTATTCCGTCAGATTTTGTTTATAATATTGAGCAATCCGATAACAGTTTCAGACAAGAGAACGGAATTTACATCATGAGTACTGTTCGTCGCCAATTTTCTATAGCCGATGGCAAAGGGGGCAATGGTTTAATGTACCGCTCCGCTATGGACCCCAGAACACCTTGGGATGGGGGTACGGAATTTGGTCAAGATGATATTACCTTATATTACAACCAATTGAAATACAATTCATCTAGCGTACCCGTAGCACTGGCATCAGGCATAGAAGCAAGGTTGATAGAAGCCGAGGCAGCGGCCAATGCGGACGATGCTCAAACCGTCGAAGATATACATAATGAACTCAGGGCTACAATAGGTTTGTCAAATTTAGACCTCTCAGGAATTAGTGGTGACGACCTATTGTTTGCCCATTTTTCAGAGCGTGCCTTTTGGTTGTTCAGCACTGGTCATCGTCTGGGAGATCTTAGAAGACTTGTAGATCTTTATGGCATGATGCCCTCCAACGTATTTCCATGGGGTCCCTATTTCAAGGGAGGCGAATATAGTTCCAACCTAAGATTTCCGGTCCCACAGTCAGAATCGAATAACCCTAATTATGTTGGCTGTTTAGATTGAATCGAATACTTCAAAAAAGCGACATAAAAAGAAAAGAGGCTGCTAAAAAGCTTCTTTTCTTTTTATGTTTGTAAGATGCAACGTTGTCCATGACCATTTTTTATGAAAAACAAGTTTACGTTTACAAAATCTGAACGTTCGGGAAACTTTGTTTTTCTATATGCCTTGTTTTTTGTGTCCGGCACCGCCGGCTTGATATTTCAGGTGGTATGGATGTACCGGTTAGGACTGGTATTTGGTAACGCCTCATATGCCACAGCGGCAACATTATCCGCTTTTTTTCTTGGATTGGCCCTTGGGGGACGATTTTTTGGCAAGGCCTCCGCACGTTTTAAACGGCCACTTGGCATGTATGGCCTTATGGAGCTTGGCATTGCGTTAACTGCCCTCTTGTTGGTCCCCGGTATCGATTTTTATGAAAGGTACTATTCCGACATCGTATCTTTTTTAGGTGATACTAAGAGTGTTCTTTTGGGCATGAAGTTCCTCTTTGGTATTTCACTACTATTTTTTCCGTCATTTCTTATGGGAGGGACCTTTCCAGTTTTAGCACAGCACATAGGAAAAAATCGAAATGATCTTTCAAGGCGTGGAACTATTTTATATGCCGTAAATACCTTAGGGGCAGCCCTTGGTGCTTTTATTGCCGCATTTTACTTATTATCCGAATATGGGGTTCGCGTAACCTACGGTTTTGCGGTGGTCTTGGCAATCTTCGTAGGCGTTTTGGCCCTTGTTCTAGATTGCTGGCATAAACCTCCTTATCCCATTATTAATGAAGCATCTAAATATTCTGTAAATAGCAAAAAATCGACTGATTTTGCATTTCAGCTAAACAAAAACCAATTTATCTTAGTCGCATTTTTTTCCGGAGCATTGGCATTATCGGCAGAAACGTTATGGACTAAAATGTTCGCCCAAGTTTTACAAAATTCAGTCTATTCGTTCGCTGCGATATTGGTGGTATTCCTTTTGGCCTTGGGGCTCGGTGGCATTTTATCACATATACTTGTAAGGCTAGGGGCACCTTCAAAAACCTTGCTGGTCCTATTGTTGTCCACGGCGGCTGTTTTGATTGGGTTATCTCCAACGGTTTTCGATAGTGCGACAAACGGACTTGAGTATCTTGCGATTAACGCATCTTGGTTTACGTATATATGGTCCGTCTTTAAGCTGAGTCTTATGGTCATAATGCCTCCAACTATTATTTTAGGGGCTGTGTTTCCTTTTCTGTTGAAAGCGGCCCCTAAAGCCGATATGCCGTCAGGATCCATTGTCGGCAAATTGGTACTCTACAATTCTTTAGGTGGCTTCGTGGGGCCAGTAATAGCAGGTTTTGTTCTGCTTGATATAGCAGGTCTCTGGAACAGCATAAAAATCATTGCTCTTTTGTACGGAATCCTGGCTATTTTAATAGCCTTTCCTTCTTACAGAAAAAAGAAAATTACTTTCCTTTTATGGCCTGCTGTAGTAATTTTAGGAATAATTATTTTGAAAAATCCCCCCGTTGTAAAATTGGAAACCGGTGAAAAAGTATTGGATTATTGGCAATCAAGCGACGGGGTAGTCTCAATAGTACAATTGCCGGAGAATATAGAAATGCGCCTGGATAATTTTTATGTACTTGGTGATTCGAAATCGTTTTTGGTCGAGCAAATGCAGGCCCATGTTCCGCTTATGATCCATCCGGCACCAAAAAAGATATTGTTTTTGGGTATGGGAACCGGTATTACGGCAGGTGCCGCGTTAAACCATGATGTGGAAAAGGTAGTAGCGGTAGAACTGGTGTCCAACGTGATTCCTGCAGCAAAACATTATTTTTCCCCTTGGGCCAATGGACTTTTCAAAGATGATCGGTCATACATAATAGCTGACGATGCAAGAAACTTTCTTCTGGGCTCCAATGAACAATTTGACGTTATTGTCGGAGACCTTTTCACCCCATGGCATGCAGGCACGGGAAGCCTTTACACCCTTGAGCATTTTGAACAGGCCAAAAAGCGGTTGTCGCCTGGCGGGATCTTTGCGCAATGGTTACCACTATACCAGCTTACTTCGGATAACTTCAATACTATTGCGGCTACATTTGCGGCCGTTTATCAACAAGTGACGCTCTGGCGAGCAGATTTTTCGACAACCCACGCCAGTATCGTGCTCGTTGGCCAGGAAGCAGGTGTACGGCTTGATGAGAATACCTTACGCCAAAATATTGTTCATGTAATCGGTGAGCAAGCTAACCCGGAAAACAACCACATGGCCGGCCTTTTTTATCTTGGTAATTTGGAGGCTATTCGAAATCGGTTTTCGGGCGTTGAGCTGAATACCGATGACAGAAGGTCTGTTGAATTTAAGGCGCCTATCCTATCACAGCAGGCCAATTCGGGTCGTGCAACCTATATTACGGGCAAAGAGTTGGATAATTTGTTGTCCCTATTGAGGAGCAATCTTCCTGCCGAGAAAGACCCCTATCTTTCCAACCTACCAAAGGAAGAAATTCGGTTTGTAAAAGTAGGTTCACTCTATCATCGTTATATTGAGCTTATAAATGCGCGGAAAGACAAAGAAGCAAAAATAGTACTTAAACGGATACAGCTTCTGGTGCCCGACTTCTTGAAAAAGGAAACCGAATCCATTGACGAAACAAAATAATAAAGTGTCTAAAAGCATCAAATATTTTAAAAAACTTTAGAATAATCAAAGAACATATGAAACTATTAAATCATAAACCATTTCCTTTTTCTATCCCGATAATCCTGCTCATGTTGCAATTGAATCCCTTAGTAGCGCAAGAAAGCGTCATAGACAAAGCCATAGAGGTTTCGGGTATGGAAAAAATGAAAAATGCGGAGGCTTCCTTTATTTTTCGTGAGCACACCTATGAGTTCAAACGGCAAAATGGACAATTTACGTATACAAGAATCGGTAAGAATAGAGATAGCAGTCTGGTCCGCGATGTGTACACTAATAAAGGTTTTACCCGCTATATTGCCGATACCATTGTAAACCTGACCGAAAAAAGAAAAAATACATATACCAATTCGGTAAATTCGGTGATGTACTTTGCATTTCTTCCGTTGTGGCTAGGGGATGCTGCCGTGATCCTAGAGGATAAAGGAAAGAGCGTAATAAAAGGTAAGGAATACCATAAAATCCGTGTCACTTTTCAACAAGAAGGCGGTGGTGATGATTTTGAAGATGTATTTCTATATTGGTTCGATGTTGAGAATTACAGTATGGATTATCTTGCTTACAAATACTTTACTGGCAAAGGGGGAATGCGGTTTCGTGTGGCCTTTAATCAGCGTACTATTAATGGAGTGCTCATACAGGATTATCGGAACCTGCACCCTAAAATAAAAGATAGTGTTAATTTCGAAAAAATCGAGGATGCCTTTGAAAAGGGCAAATTGGAAGAACTCTCGCTCATCGAACTGAAAAATGTAAAAATCGATTCTATACCCAAACCTTAACTCAGTCTCGATTTCATTCAAAGATCCGAAGTATGTTTCCGGTAAGTTCTGTCTGGAATATTTTCAAGGGGTTACTGGTAATACTGTTCAAGGGCTTTCCGGTTTGGTCAAACCGTGCGCCATGGGTAGAACAGTAGTAAATACCGCCGTCGTTCTCCACAAACCTAACTTCCTCGGTCTGTTGATGGCTACAGATTTGACTGGCCGCAACGAAATCACCCTCTAAATTTTTAACTACCACTACATAATTTTTCAGGATAAAGTCCCCGTTGTTTTGTAGCCCGCCCCCCTCTTCTGAGTTAAGGTCAATGGTAAAATCGATTCCTGTAGGAATAGGTCTCATATCTTCAGGTGCTACGTTGCCATCTTTTGAGCAGCCCTGAACGCAGGGAAAAACTATGGCGAATGCCGCTCCGGCACCCAAACTCCGTAAAAACTCTTTTCTTTCCATATCAAAAAGGTTTATAAAGAATCAACGCTTTCCCATGAAAAATAGTATTAGTCCATAGGCGCTATTAATTATTAGGCGATTTTCAATTTTTACAACATATTTCCTACCAACATGACAATGGTCATGTTTTTGTTTAAACACTTCATTTACCTTTGGACAGTAAATTAGGCCAACAACATCATAACTTACAAATATTTAGTGATTTGTGAATTTAAAAAATAAACCGGCTATTTGTAAATCTTAAACATTTTTGACTACCTTAATATAATGAAACGCTTTTTTCATAAAATATTAGCCTTCACTTTAACTTTCGCAGTGCTTTTTTCCACTACGTCTTTTGCAGCAGATATGCACTTCTGTTGTGATAAATTGGTGGATCTTGCTGTTTTCAGTAAAGCAAAGCTATGCTATGAAAAAGTTAAGAAACAAGATGAAAAACCTACCAAAGAATGTTCCGTAGGGCAAATGGATTGTTGTAGCGACCAAACCTTTGTAAAGCAAGGGGAGGACAATCTAAAATCGGTTTCCTTTGAACTAGATTCCAACAACGTAGTTTTCTTAAAAGCATTTTTCTATACCTATATTAATCTTTTTGAAGGACTTGAGCTTAAAACAGTTCCCTTTATAAACTATGATCCTCCCTGGATTGAACAGGATATACCTGTACTTTACGAAACTTTCTTGATTTGATTTTTATGTAAGCAGATTATTGTTGCGATAATCTGTGCTTCCCATTGACCAGCAGTCCATTGTTGGTTATCTATTGTCGCGCCTATTTTCCAGCGACAACCTTTTTCGACCTGTATTTTATCGGAGAATCAATTCTCTGACAGCTTTATTGCTTAGTTAAGAACACTAACATTTTCATACATGGAATCCACTAGAATTTATTGGATCATGAACATGGTCTGTAGACGCTGTCTGAAGGTCATAAAACATGAGCTTGAAGAAATCAATATTGAGATACTTTCCCTTGAATTGGGAAAACTGACTGTTCGTTCGATTAAAAACATTGACAAAGAAATAGATGCGAAGGTCCTAGGTGTTCTCCATTCCAATGGGTTTGAAATCGCCAAAAGCGAAGATGAAATGTTGGTAGAGGAGGTAAAAATAACGCTCATAGATCTTGTTAAAGATTTGCCAATGCATATAAAGGAAAAGACCTCGGAACATTTGGCAATGACCTTACATCGTGATTATAAGATTTTGAGCAAACTGTTTTCCAAAAACGAACATACCACCATTGAAAAGTATTTTATAAAACTAAAGATCGAGAGGGTCAAGGAGCTGATACAACTGCAACAATATACCTTCTCGGATATAGCCTATATGCTTGACTACAGTAGCGTAAACCATTTGTCGAGACAGTTTAAGAATATCACGGGTATAAGCATGACCGATTATAAGAATGCAGAAGGTTGGGAGCGCAATTTCTATGACGAAATTATATAAATATGAAAGAAAATTATGCAGATAAAGGCGTCCTATTAAAAAGATATTTGTTAACCACGAAATACCAATAAAATGAAAAACAAAAAAGTCGTACCGACCGTGACTTCAATGATGGTCATAAGTTTCCTGTTCATAGGAATCAATTCCCATGCACAGGAGAAATGGGTGGCCCCGGCTAGTGCCGACGAGATAGTCAACCCACTCAATGGAGATGCCAATGCAGCGGACTCAGGTAAAAGAACCTATAAGATGCTGTGTGTCGTGTGCCACGGTGCCAAGGGCAAAGGCGATGGTGTGGGAGGCGCGGGCTTGAAGCCTAAACCAACCGATTTTACCAGTGCCGAAGTCCAAGCCCAGACCGATGGGGCCCTTTTCTGGAAATTGGAAGAAGGCCGCTCACCGATGGCCTCTTATAAAACTGCCATCCCTGAGAAAAAACGCTGGGAGATCATTAACTACATAAGAACCCTTAAGTAATGAAAAAGCTAATAGTATTACTAGTCGCAGTTATTTTTGGCGGTCAGATGTACGGCCAAACATACAACACTTTTGAACCGAGCAAGACCCAGTTTATGCTAAGGGGCTATGGGCATACTGGATTTGAATATATGGACTCTGGGGATGAAACAGAATCCACATTTTTGGGAGCTGCCTTTGCCCCGATATTCTTATACAAACATTCGGACAGGTTAATGTTCGAGGCAGAACTGGAATTTAAACTTGAAGGAAATGAATTGGAGACTGGGTTAGAGTATGCCGATGTGATGTACGTGCTCAATAAGAACATGATTGCCAGGGCAGGGAAATTTCTATTGCCTTTTGGAACTTTTATGGAGCGATTGCACCCAGCTTGGATTAACCGCCTGCCCAATGTTCCTTTAGGCTACGGACATGATGGCATTGCACCCGCTTCAGGAATTGGAGTGGAGCTTAGGGGAGCCTTCGACTTGGGCGGCCCAACATTGAATTATTCGGTCTATGCCACTAACGGCCCAAGGCTAAAAGATGGAAACGATGAACCGGAGGAAGCTGGTATGCTGATGTTTGAAAATTATGAAGATACCAACCTGGGCAAGGCCTATGGTGGTCGCTTGGGATTATTACCCTTTTCCGATTCTTCAACGGAGATTGGTTTTTCTGCCTATTCTACAAGTGACACGGGGGAACAGGACTCGGAATACGAGGATGTCGGGGCGTTTTTGTTCGCCTTGGATTTTTCTTTCGTAAAGCAGATATCGGGGCTTGGTGGAGTAATTGACGTAAAGGCACAATACAACAATTCAAACGTGGATACGGCCACTTATTTTGAGCTGGAGGATGATATACTGGAGGAATACTCTTTTGACAACCAAAGCAACTCCTTTTATGGGCAGCTGAGTTACCGGCCTACTATGGCAAGCAGCGATTTTGTCAAAAAACTGGAGTTTGTGGGCAGATACTCGGACTTTAATGCTCCGGAAGGTGCGGAATGGGAAGAGAAATCGGTCCAGTACGCTTTCGGTCTCAATTATTGGCTGAGCTGGCGTTCGGTTGTCAAACTTAGTTATCAGGCCACTGAAACGGAAGGTGGTCATGACGGAGATGGTTTAACCAACACGGATGGCCTGTTTTTGCATTGGGCCATAGGATTCTAAAAACAATATATAATACATAGAAAACATGAAAACAATATATAAAACAGTAATAGGCGTCATTATCATGACAATTGTGGGCATTACGGCTGTGGCCTGTTCTTCCACAAAAAAGGTATATACCGATGTTCCAGATACCGCCACCGCGGCAGCGGAGGAAAAATTTAAAATCGAAAAATCGGGAGCCCAAATGTGGGGAGAAACCTGTAATCGATGCCATATCGCACCATCCCCTGCGGATTATAACGATACGGATTGGGAGACCATCAGCCTTCATATGAGGGTCAGGGCCAATCTTACGGAGCATGAAAGCAAGAAGATAGAGGAGTTTTTAAAATCGGCCAATTAAGATGGCCAAAACACTCCAATAGTTGCTTCGATAAAACAGCGATAGCGGCAAAATAATGCCCGAATCCAAAAATGTAACAAGACAAATTTAGGACTAATTTAAAATAGATATAATGGACAAATTGCCAAAAATTGCGTTGCCAGCAATAATTATTTTTATTGTACTGGTTATTTTGATCGCAAAATCTGCAGTAACGATTGGATCCGGGGAAGCCGGGGTACTCTACAAGACCTTTGGGGGCGGAGTGGTTACGGATCAGCCGCCTTTGGGCGAGGGTTTTCATATCGTGGCACCTTGGAACAAGGTTTTTGTATATGAGGTTAGACAGCAAGAAGTTTTCGAAAAAATGCAGGTGCTCTCTTCCAACGGATTGGAGATAAAACTGGACGCCTCTGCTTGGTTTGAGCCAAAGAGGGAATTTTTAGGAAAGCTTCATCAAGAAAAAGGTACGGAGTACGTTAACCGTGTACTACTGCCCACAATAAGATCTGCAGCAAGAAGCGTTGTGGGGCGCTATACCCCAGAGCAATTGTATTCCAGTAAAAGAGATGCAATACAGGCAGAGATTTATGAAGAGACCAAAAAAATCGTTGACGGACAGTACATTCAGCTCAATGAGATACTAGTGCGAGATGTTACTTTGCCAGGCACCATAAAAGAAGCTATAGAGCGTAAGCTTAAACAAGAACAAGAGTCGTTGGAATATGAGTTTCGTTTGGTTACCGCCAAAAAGGAAGCGGAAAAAGTAACCATTGAAGCACAAGGAAAGGCGGATGCGAATAAAATTTTAAGCGCTTCCCTGACCGATAAGATATTACAGGACAAGGGTATCGATGCAACATTGGAACTAGCGAAGTCGCCTAACTCAAAAGTAGTCGTAGTCGGTGGTGGCGATTCCGGACTACCGCTGATATTGGGTAATAATTGATTTTTTGTTCAGCACAATGGGACAAAAAGTTGAAGTGAACCCATTTAAAATTTTTGGATCGAAGCGAAAATCAGGGCACAAAATGTGCCTCTGAAACTTCGGAAGTAAGTAAAGGATAAAATTAAAACGAATCGAGTAAATCTTAAATTAAATACAATGAAAACAGCAACACTAATTTTTTTGACGATCGGGTTGTTTGCCTTAAACGGTTGCAACCAGAAAACTGATGTTAACGCAATGCTCGACAACTCCGAGACACGTAGTGAAATTTTTGATGCCATTGCGAACAATCACGCATACATGACCGGCCTTATGGAAAACATGCAAGAGAGCGATCATGCAATGCAAATGATGCAGGGCAACCATAAAATGATGGGCGGCATGATGAAAGGCGATGGTATGCAAATGATGATGAAAGACAGTACGATGATGAAGAACATGATGCAATCCATGATGAAAGATGGTAAGATGATGGGAAATATGATGAAAATGATGCATGAAAAAGGCATGATGAGCGAGGATTGTATGGAGTCCTGTAAACACATGATGGGAGAAAAAGGCATGGACATGATGGGAATGATGGATGATGACATCAAAATGAAATCATCTGAAGATGACCATTCCGAACACCACTAAAAACATAAAATTATAACGTAAATACAGCAATAATGAAAAGTCATTGGATATGGATGGTTATCGGTTGTGGGTTGCCCCTACTACTGATATTTTTTGCCCCGGCATTGGGGATTACGGGGTATAATGGGCTTTTTGCCTTTATAATCGTGATGTTCGTATTACATCTATTTATGCCGCATGGCTCACATGGTCGCAGTGGCCATAACCATGCCGGCCATAGCGATAAGAAGCAAGGAGAAGGTAAAGAAGAAGTGCTAGATGGGGACAAAAAAGGACATGAAGGGCATCGACATCATTAAAAAACAGTAAAACTTGGACAATGAAACGCAAATTTCAAATCGAAGGGATAAGCTGTGGCGGATGTGTGACAAGGGTCAAAAGAGCTTTGGAAGAACATCCGGCAGTAGAGAAAGCACAGATTTTCTTGCAGCCGAAAGGTGCCACTATTATCAGCATGAAGGACGAACTTTCAGTAGATGAGTTACAAGAGCAACTCAATAAACTTGAAGGCTATACCATAACGGAAATCAATTAAAATAATAATAACCTTTAAATCTAATAGTATGTTTTACAGAGACGGAGTTTTTTGGGGCATGCACCTTATATGGTGGGCCATATGGTTTGTATTGCTGGGCTGGATTTTCTTTGCCCCGTCCAGTTCATCCTATGATGAAATTGAAGACGATGACCCACTCACGTCACTCAAAAGGCGGTTTGCCAAAGGAGAGATTACCAAGAGTGAATATGAAGAATCAAAGGAGCTTTTAAAATCGGACGGATAGTCCACAAAAACAAGTATTAACAACTAAAATTCAAAACTATGCACTTTTTCGACGGACATTACGGCGGTATGCACTTTATATGGTGGATCGTATGGTTCATCCTATTGATATGGGTCTTTTTTGTGCCCTACGACCTTCCCTATACCAAAAACAGGAAAGAAGACCCACTACGTATTCTTAAAAAGCGATTTGCCAAAGGCGAGATCACGAAAGAGGAATACGAGGAATCCAAGAAACTTTTAAAATCTGAATAAGGAGTAAACTACCTCGGGGCAAGCCCACGAGGCATTTAACGGAAAAAACATTTGATTTCGAGGCAAGCCTCGGAGTATTTAAATCTCGATTATCGAATAAAATTTTAACACTTAAAACAAAATGAAATGAAAACAAAAATCAAAATGGCAGCGGGTCTGATTCTGGCCATTTTTATACTATCGGCCTGTTCGCAAAAACAAGAGAGTACCATAAAGGACCAACTCAAGGATCAGTCCCAACAAGAGGAAGTCTTGGCATTCATAGCCGAGAACCATGAATTGGGCCAAAAATTTATTGCAAAGATGATGGATAATGACCATGCCACGGGCATGATGGTGGACGAACTCGTAAACGCAGCGGCAAACGATACCATTCTCGCTGGTAAACTTAGCGATATGATTACCAGATACCCTGAGCTTATGTTGCTAACCACCCACCATTTTATGCCGGTCATCGCCAACGACAGTCTTTTGAGCGACACCTTTTGTGACCATACCTTGGAGCACGAGAATTTGGAAATGACGATGCACGAGAAGATGGAGTACAGAAAGAGTCTAGAGCAAAATCACTAGTTGCCACTTAGGATGGAACTAGTTGTAAAAACTATTAACACAAAACAATAATCATGAATCGTATCAACGTAAAAAAATTTGGATTTGCCATGGGCTTAACAGGAGCTTTGCTCTATGCAGGCTGTATGATTGTTATGGCAACCGCAGGCCAGGAAGGAAGCATAGCATTTTTTAACAGCCTTTTGCACGGCTTGGATACTACGAGTATCATTAGAATGGATGTTCCCCTTTGGGAAGCCACCATAGGCATCATTCAAACATTTATTGTCGCATGGCTTATAGGTGCCCTTATTGCGGCTTTTTACAATGCACAACTTAAAAGAAGATAAACAAAATTATGGATAGAAGAGATTTTTTGGGAACCGGAGCGGTTTCTTCGGCTGGTATGCTTTTTTTTCCGGGCAACCTATTGGCAACAACTGCCAAGGAACAGAACAAGCAACGTCTTGTACAACCTTTGCCTTACAAAATGGACGGGGGGTGGAAGGAATTTGAACTCTATATAGATATCCATACCCACGAACCGGCACCGGGCTTCGAATACCATACCCTGGCCTTCAACGATATAATTCCCGGTCCAGAGATTAGGGTCAACGCTGGTGACAAGGTACGGGTAAGGTTCACTAACAGAACTGATTTGAACCATACCATTCATTGGCACGGCCTATATGTGCCATGGCGTATGGACGGGGTGCCGTTTGTGACCCAACTACCCGTGATGCCCAAAAATGAATTTATCTATGAATTTGTGGCAGAACCCGAAGGCACACATTTTTATCACTGCCATTGGGGAACGTTGATGCATATGCAGGCGGGCATGTTCGGTAGTGTGATTGTTGAAAATCCTGATGACTCGATAAAAAAGAGGTTTCCTTATGAAAGGGAATATACATTGGTGTATTCCTCACATGATACCAACTATATCCGCGAAGAGATGAACAGTATGTTGGAACGAATGAAACAACGCACCTTTTTGATGAAAGAAGGAAGGTTTACCAGTGAGCAATGGGCGGTTTTCGATAGCAAGGAACAGTTAATGGAGCGCATGGAAAAAGGGTATAAGCCGCCTTATTTGACCAATAGAAGAACAAATTCGGACCTGCCCCAGGCACAATGGTTTACCGTAAACGGAAAGTCGTACCCATCAACACCCTACCTATTTATCAAGTCCGGTGAAAATATCAGGATACGGCTTATTAATGCCGGCGCAGAAACACATCATCTTCATATGCACGGTCATGATTTTTGGATGGTTGCAGATGATGGGGTGCCCATTGAACATCCTTGGAAAAGAAATACGGTGCCGTTGACTCCGGGCAAGACCTTTGATATTATAGTCGAGGGCAAAAACAGGGGCATCTGGACCTTTCATGACCATGATACCCGAAAAGTTACCAATAACGGCTTGTATCCTGGAGGTAATTTGCTGGCCTTGGTCTATGAAGATCTTCCGGAAGAGGAACTCATTATTTCTAAATACTCCGGAAACCCCATGTACAATCCGAATGCCGGAATGACCAATATGGAAGGAATGGAATCCATGGAAAAAGATAAAATGGCACGTATGAATAAAATGATGTTTGGACAGGACAAGCTTCCAAAAATTGCCTTGGACGAGTAATAACCGGATAGAATCAATTATAGCAAAATGAGAAAATTAATATACATAGTACTATTCATTTCTGGTTGGGGATATGCACAGATTACGCCCGAGTTTGAAATAGGCGCAAAAGGGGTGTTTTCCGGAAATCTAATTTTAAACTCGGACGAGTCCAGTGCCGTTTCCGATTTTTCGGATACGCAATTATTAATGGGGCTACAGCAAAAGTTATACAATGATTGGAGGACACAATTTGTACTTGGCCTGCAATTTCCTGATGCAAATTCCAATCTTGGTGAAGTATTCTACAACAACATTTTTGTTCGGTTGGAGGATAAAAAGAATGTCGTGAAGGTCGGAAGAACGCTCGCGCAGACCAACTTGAACGAATTTCCTACACTTAGGGATGATGATGCGCAACGTTTTACCTATGCTTTGAACCCCTTTTCAGATGGGGTAAATACCGAGCGTGACCAGTATGCAAATGTGTTGGAATATTCACGTATTTTCAAGCAACGGCTTTTTGTTTCGGTACATGGCGAAAATTTCTACGACAGTAGGGAACCTGATGATTTCAGGTTGAATTCCATGGGATTGACACTCATGTACAGGGTTCCTGAAAACCAGCGATGGAACAGGAACGTTTTGCAGGAAATAGGATTGAGTTTTAATAACTACTTTACCGACAGGCCGGGTTATTCCAACGATTTTGATGCTTCGGTAAAGAACGTATTGTTCAGCACAACGGCCAATCTTAAACCGGATCCCATAAACTTTATCGATTTTAGGTTCCAAGCCATCCAAAATTTTGGATGGGACGAAATAACCCAGCTCGATGACTACTTTGATTATACCCGAACGGAATCGACCACCCTCTTTGGAACCCTTCGTTACCTGAAACAGAAGCTAGAGCGGCCACATTATCAATTTTCTATGGGTGCGGGTTACAAATCCCTATCAAACCTACAAACAGATTCAGATCAATTGTTGTTCATCGCCAACGGATTTTATCGACTTGGGGAAAACTTCGATATAGGGCTGCAATATCGATATACCGAAAATTCAGGTTTTACGGAAAATCTCTTTGGTCAAAACGAGCACAGGGTGCAATTGGCAATTGTCTATTCTTTCAGTAAAATATTCAATAAACAATTTGGTGATAGGGAAGATCTATTGAATTTGGAACACAATTATATCAAATAAATAAATGCAATACGTCTGGTTCATATGGTCCCTAATCATCCTCGCCCTTTGGGTGGTAATCTATCTATTTAAAAAGGATATAAGGATAGAAATGCTCAAAATGAGTTGGATCACCATGCCCTTTGGCCTTACGGAACCCCTGTTCGTACCCGAGTACTGGTTCCCCCCTTCCCTATTCAATCTGGCGGAAAATACGGGGTTCGACATAGAGAGTCTTATTTTTTCCTTTGCCATTGGAGGTATAGGAACGGTGCTGTACAACCTTATTTTTAAAAGAAGGTTTGTTGAAATGCCGCATTCGGAAAGAAGCCACCGGAGGCATTCGCTTCATGTTTACATTCTTTTTGTTCCTGTTCTGATTTTTGCGGCACTAAGCCTTTTTACAGGTCTTAATCATATTTATTGTGGGGTCATCGCCTTGTTTTTCGGAGGACTGGCAACCCTATACTGCCGCCCCGATCTAAAGGGTAAAATCTGGGTCGGTGGTATGCTGTTTACAGTGCTCTACTTTGTCTATTTCGGAAGTATCCTTCCGTTTTACCCCCAATATGTGGAGCTGTACTGGAATCTGGAAAATCTAACGCATATTCTTGTTCTGGGCATCCCCATTGAAGAACTTTTATTCGCCTTCACTTTTGGGATGTACTGGTCAGGGCTATATGAACATCTGTATTGGAGAAAAGTAATAAAACCGATAACCATTGATTAATGGTTATTTAATACTAACATAAAGTATCACTTATAAATTAAATGTCATGAAAATACTATTAGCAATAGATGGATCGGAATACAGCAATACAGCGGTGGAAGAACTTTCGAGAATGCCGTTCCCGTCCAATACCGAAGTACGTATCATCTCAGTTTTCGAGAATCCGTTATTGACCGCTCCGGGCGCCGTTCCAATGGGAGGCACTCTTGGCAACTATTATGAAGAAGCCGTGTCAAACGCAAAAAAAATGGCAGAAGACATCGTGCAGAATGCCAGTCAGGTATTGCAAAAGAAGAACGCCGATGTATCCGTTACGACGGATGTTGTGAACGGCCTTCCAAAAATCACGATTCTGGAAGAGGCCGAGGCTATGGGTGCGGAACTAATCGTGGTCGGGTCACATGGCCATGGTGCGTTCAAACGTTTCCTGCTGGGCTCGGTTTCCCAATCCATTTCAGTTCACGCCGATTGCTCGGTATTGATAGTTCGTAAACCCGCTTCAGAAAATGAAAAATGATGGGTTGAGTGCCAATGCTGCTATTGAAAATTAGCATGGATAAAAATGAATACAACAATGTTAACATGAAAAAAGGCAACACGTTGAACACTTCTATGGGAAATACCTGTAAGGTAACAGATTCCATCTGTTTGCCAGACACCAAATTGCCCCGGGCGGTCGTGGTAGGTGGTGGCTTTGCGGGCCTTGCCTTGGTAGAAGGGCTAAAAAAGAAAAACATACAGGTCGTATTGGTGGACAAGAATAATTTCCATCAATTCCAGCCCCTCTTTTATCAAGTGGCCACCAGTGCACTGGAACCCGACAGCATTGTATTCCCTTTTAGAAAACAGATCAGCGGTTACAAGAATGTTCAATTTCGCTTGGCGGAGGTCGAAGAAATAGAACCCTCCCGGAATACAGTGGTTACCAACAAGGGCATATTGACCTACGATTATCTCATATTGGCCACGGGAACGGCCACCAACTTTTTCGGACTTGAAAATGTGGAAAAAAATAGTTTAGGGATGAAAGACATTCGTGATTCCCTGAACATCCGCCACATGATGCTGCAAAACCTGGAACAGGCAGCGATTACCTGTGATGATGAAGAGCGCGATGCCCTGACCAATTTTGTGATCGTGGGCGGGGGTCCCGCAGGGGTTGAAATGGCAGGGGCCTTGGCAGAGTTTTGCAGGTACATCCTTCCAAAGGACTATCCCGAATATCCCTCTTCAATTATGAAGATCTATTTGGTGGAAGCCATGGACGAACTACTGGGAGCCATGTCCGACAAGGCCTCGGAAAAAACATTGGAGTACCTTAAAAATCTTGATGTTGAAGTTCTATTGAACGAAGCGGTCAGTGATTATGATGGCAAAGTAGTACAGACCAAGAGCGGTAAAATGCTATTGGCAAGAAACCTCGTTTGGACAGCAGGGGTCAAGGGACAATTTCCGAAGGGAATCAGCAAAGAATCCATAGTAAAAGGGAATCGCTTAAAAACAAACGGGTATTTACAGGTGGACGGCCATAAGAACATCTACGCCATTGGAGACATTGCCGCATTGATTTCTGAAGCTACGCCGAAAGGACATCCACAAGTAGCACAGACAGCCATTCAACAAGGAAAATATCTTGCCGAAATGCTGACCGATCTAATCGATGACAAACCATCAAAACAGTTTAAATATAAGGATAAGGGATCGCTGGCCACCGTTGGTAAACGAAAAGCGGTAGCCGATCTGGGCAAGCTGAAGTTTGGGGGATATTTTGCCTGGTTATTATGGTCCGTGGTGCATTTGATGTCCATCAGTGGGTTCAGAAACAAACTGTTGGTAGGCTTTAATTGGGTCATAAGTTATTTTACCTATGAAAAGAGCAATAGGGTCATCATTAGGAATTTCAAACAAAGTTCCCATATAGACTCCCCATCGGATGAACAATTTGGGACATTGGAAAAGTCCGAAAATATGCAAAAAACAAAAATCGATGCTTAAAAACCGAAATAACATAGGCATTCGAAAATTCTTTGGCCATTATACCAAGGGCCTCAACAATAGTGGGGTTGTTCTCTTTGTAACCGTAGTTGTTGCAATGGTCTGGGCAAATTCCCCTTGGAAAGAATTTTATACCGGTCTTATGCAAACTGATATCGGCTTTTACATTGCGGATTTTCGGTTATCGGAACCTTTGCTTTTGTGGATCAATGATGGGTTGATGGCACTGTTCTTTTTGCAGGTCGGGTTAGAGCTTAAAAGGGAAATATTGGGAGGCAAACTTTCATCCCCTAAGAATGCTGTATTACCCATAGGAGCGGCAATAGGGGGAATGGTAATCCCCGCCTTCATTTACTATTTGTTCAACGGTTCCGGGGAGGCTTCCCAAGGATGGGGCATTCCAATGGCCACCGATATTGCCTTTTCGTTGGGGGTCCTGGCACTTGTGGGGAAAAGATTGCCCACCGCTCTAAGGGTATTTTTGGTCACATTGGCAATCGTGGACGATTTGGGCGGTGTTCTGGTCATCGCCCTATTTTATACTTCCGGTATTTCGGGAATGGATTTGCTCCACGGGCTGCTCTTCTTCGGACTTCTCATCATAGGAAATTTTGTCGGGGTAAGAAGCACTTGGTTTTATGCTATTATAGGAATAGGAGGCGTGTGGCTGGCCTTCTTTTTTTCCGGGGTGCACCCTACAATTGCAGGAATTCTTACTGCTGTGGCAATTCCGGGTCGGGTAAAAATTAAAGAGGGAACCTTTCTAAAACGTTTGGACGCACTCCATAAAAGATTTCAGGAATCAAAGTCGATCAAAGGCACCCTTATATCCAACCAACAGTTGGAAATATTGGAGGATATTAAAACCACAAGTTCAGAAGCCGAGACTCCGCTACAAAAACTGGAAAGGGCTTTACACCCTCTGGTCAGCTTCATCATTCTTCCTTTGTTCGCCTTGGCAAATGCGGGGATACACCTTCATGGGGATTTGCTGAAGGTACTGACCGGCCCTGTTGGCCTAGGGATTGGTTTGGGGCTGATTTTCGGAAAATTCATTGGTATTACGGCCTTTTCAAGAATTCTTGTGGCCCTTAAACTTGCCAAACTCCCTGAAAACGTGAGTTGGAATATGATTTATGGGACGGCCTTTTTGGGGGGCATCGGTTTTACCATGTCACTGTTTATTAATGAACTGGCCTTCTCAGATGAATCTTTGATTTTCACTGCAAAAGTAAGCATCCTGTTTGCTTCCCTAATTTCAGGAATAGTAGGTGCCATACTCTTGCATAAAAACAGTAAAAAATTAATAACAATTAAATAAAAACAATATGAAAAAAGTAGCAGTAGTAGGATACGGGGTCATCGGGAAAAGAGTGGCCGATGCCATTAATTTACAAGATGATATGAGTCTTGTCGGGGTATGCGACATCATTAGCGATTGGCGCATACAGACCGCCCTGGAAAAAGGTTTTGCGGTATTTGCCGCAACCAAGGAAGCCGATGAGGAAATGCGATCGGAGGGAATATCCGTCGCAGGTTCGATGCAAGAACTCTTGGAACAGGTGGATCTTGTCGTGGATTGTACGCCCAAAAAGATTGCGGCAAAAAATGTTGAAATCTATAGGGAAAAAGGTATCAAATTCATTGTCCAAGGTGGGGAAAAACATGAAACCACCGGTCATTCCTTTAGTGCCGAGAACAACTATAACTCGGCTTTGAATTTGGATTCGACTAGAGTGGTTTCCTGCAACACCACATCCATTTTAAGAACGTTGACCGCACTAAAAAGGGCCGACCTGTTGGACTATGCCAGGGGCACTTTGTTAAGAAGGGCCACCGACCCGTGGGAGAGCCATTTGGGAGGCATTATGAACACAATGGTTCCCGAAAAGGATATCCCCAGCCACCAAGGTCCGGATGCCCAAAGTGTAGATCCCGATCTCGATGTGATTACAGCGGCGGTAAAGGTGCCCGAAACTTTGAGCCATATGCACTACTGGAACGTGAAATTGAAGAAAAAGGCCACTAAAGAAGAAGTGCTAGCTGCCCTTAAAACCTCGACCCGTATCCACTTTATTCGCTATGACCAAGGGCTGGTGTCCAACAACACCATTAAGGAAATGTATTTGGATATGGGACGGCCATGGGGCGATATGTACGAAGTGGCCCTGTGGGAAGATATGCTGAAAGTCGTGGGCGACGAACTGTTTTATGCCTATGTGGTGGACAACCAAGCTATCGTAATTCCTGAGACCATTGATGCCATACGGGCATTGACAGGTATCGAAAGTGATGGTCAAAAATCTATCGTCAAAACCAACAAAAGTTTGGGAATCAATTAAAAAAAAGACAATGAAAACATATGAACATATCGTGGAACTCTTAGGGGATAAAGCATCCTACTATCTGGACCACGTGAGCGAGAAAATCACGAAGGACGAATTGCAACTGCCTGAAAAAAATGTGGTGGACAAGGTATTCGTACCCAGTGACCGGAATACACGGGTCCTCGGAAGCCTATCTAAACTCTATGATCACGGCAACCTTGCAGAAACGGGATATCTGAGTATTCTTCCGGTAGATCAGGGCATTGAACACAGTGCCGCCTTTTCCTTCTATAAGAACCCCGATTACTTTGATCCGGAGAATATCATAAAATTGGCCGTCGAAGCGGGCTGCAATGGGGTGGCCTCCACCTTTGGAGGCCTGGGCCTTTATGCTAGGAAATATGCGCACAAAATTCCCTTCGTTGTCAAGATAAACCATAACCAGCTGTTGACCTATCCCGCTCAATACGACCAAACTCTCTTCGGTACGGTGAAGGAAGCTTGGAACATGGGTGCAACGGCGGTCGGTGCGACCATCTATTTCGGTTCCGAGGAAAGCAATCGGCAGTTGAGGGAGATTTCCGAGGCATTTGCGGAGGCACACAGTCTTGGAATGGCCACTATTCTTTGGTGCTATACCCGCAATGAAGCCTTTAAAACCGATAAGGAAGACTATCATTCATCGGCCGATTTGACATCTCAGGCCAACCATCTAGGGGTTACCATCCAAGCGGATATAATTAAACAAAAGTTGCCAACTACCAATTATGGATTCAAAAATATTGGGTTCGGCAAATACGACGATGCCATGTATGAAACCTTGACCACGGAACATCCCATTGACCTATGTAGGTTACAAGTGGCGAATTGCTATATGGGAAAAATCGGGTTGATCAACTCGGGAGGTGGCTCCAAGGGAGAATCCGACCTGACCGAAGCCATTATTACGGCAATCGTCAACAAGCGGGCCGGAGGATCCGGTCTGATTCTAGGAAGAAAGGCTTTTCAGCGACCGTTCAAAGAGGGTGTGGAACTTTTGCACGCGGTACAAGGTGTTTATCTGGAAAAGAAAATAACAATAGCATAACGGATACTAAGGAATGTTCGATACGGAAATAAAATCACTGAAATCGCTTAACCATTACCTGCAAAAATTGGTGGAAGATAGGTTATGGCTAAAGGTTATCATCGCTCTGTTCCTAGGTGTAGGCCTTGGTCTTTTGTTAAGTCCGCAAAATGGTTGGATAACCAAAGGCACAGCTGATGTTCTGGGCAATTGGTTGGCCCTGCCGGGCATGCTCTTTCTCAAGTTGGTACAAATGATTATGATTCCTTTGATCGTTGCCTCTATAATTACCGGCATTGCCAGCAACGACAAGGAGAATTTAAAAAAACTGGGGGGCGGTGTACTCTTGTATTTTATATCCACAACCATTATCTCGGTAACCATAGGTACAATCCTTGGATTGATCTTTAGCCCTGGAAAGTATCTGCACCAGCAAGCGATTGTCGATCATGAACAGGCTTTGGCCAATACGGCCGAAAGCACGGAATTATCGTTTGGGATAAACGATATTCCCAATGCCATAACAAATTTGTTGCCTGACAATCCGCTGGCATCCATGGTAAGCGGTGAAATGTTGAGTATCGTCATTTTTACCATTATCATAGGGGTCGCCGTATTATCCCTTCCCGATGATTTGCTACGGCCCGTAAAGTTATTGTTGAGTGCCATACAGGAAATCTGCATGACCGTGGTCAAATGGGCCATGTTGTTGGTTCCGGTAGCCGTGTTCGGCTTGATGGCGCAGCTGACCTCCAGCGTTGGTCTAAATTCCCTTTCTGGGCTGGGCTTTTATGTGCTCGTCGTATTGATAGGGTTACTGTTGCTGGTCGTAATTTACCTCATAGTTGTAAGCCTTTTGGGCAAGGTCAATCCGTTCGGGTTTTTACGTAAGATTAGGGATGTCCAACTGCTGGCCTTCTCGACCACAAGTTCTGCTGCAGTAATGCCTTTATCCCTTGAAACGGCGGAAGAAGAACTGGAAGTAGATCCAGCCATCAGTAATTTTATCATTCCAATCGGAGCTACCGTTAATATGGACGGTACGGCACTTTACCAAACCATAACGACCCTGTTTATTGCCCAGGCCTACGGATTGGAAATGGGCCTTATGAACGTTATTGTAGTGGTGATTACTATCGTAGCAGCTTCCATTGGTACTCCGGCAATACCGGGAGGGGGAGTAGTGATTTTGGCTTCTGTACTTTCCAGTGCAGGCATACCTGCCGAAGGAATTATCATCATTATAGGGGTGGAACGGTTACTAGGGATGTTCCGTACCGCAGTTAATGTCACAGGCGACCTTACTGCCTGTATGGTGTTCAACCGCTTCTATGGAAATAAGCCCGCCAAAGGCCCGAAGAGTATTTTGAAAACGAAAAATGAGTATTCCCCTGTTTAAAAACAAAAAAAATGATGAAGTCAATCAACGGTATAGATCTTTCCCCAAAACTGAACAAGGAATATTGGGTAAACTGCCATAGGGAATGGCGAGAGGAAATCATCTACTTTCTTATGGTAGACCGGTTTCATGACAGCAACAAACGGAGCTCCTTGGACTTCGATATTCGGCATTCAGGTTTTGGCAATGAAGACGAATTGCAAAAACCCTTTGGGGGCACTATCAAGGGAATCATCGACAATATAGAATACATCAGAGACTTGGGCTGTACGGCCCTTTGGCTTAGTCCTGTTTTTGAAAACAACCCCCAATCTTACCATGGCTATGCCATTCAGAATTATTTGGATGTGGACAAACGCTGGGGCACAAAAAAAGAACTGGAAAGGCTCGTTGACAAAGCACATAAATTGGATATACGGGTTTTCTTGGATGTCGTTTTGCACCATTCCGGTGACAATTGGTCGTACCCGTTCGATTACCCTTATTACTATGCAAACGGACAACGTTTCCCGTTGGGAGATTGGCGCGAGAAAGATAGGCCGCTACCGATAGAACTAAGAGATCCCGAACTTTACAACCGAAAAGGGCAAATAAGGAATTTCGATAAGTATCCAGAAACCCAAGAGGGCGATTTTTTGACCCTAAAAACATTCCGGAACGATGGTTCCCCTGAAAGCGAGAAGTTAGGGGAACTATTGGCTGCCATACATTGTTACTGGATACGCGAGACCGACGTGGATGGTTTTCGGTTGGATGCCGTCAAACATATGAAGGGACAGGACATTAGCCGTTTTTGTTCCACCATTCGTGAATATGCCTACTCCTTGGGCAAGAGAAACTTCTTTTTGTTCGGTGAGATTATCGGCAATGACGAGACGGGCAATCCGTATCTGGGGCCGAAAATGTTGCCGGAAGACCAGAACGTGTATTATGGGCTGGATTCTGTTTTGGACCATCCGCTACACAGTGTTCTAGCTGGGGTCATTAAGGGTGTTTCCTCTCCTGAAAGACTATTGGAACGCTATTCCTCATTGCAATGGAATGCCCTCAGCCGGGGTGAATATGGGGATTTCTTGGTGACCTATATCGATGATCACGACCAAGTGGGCACTGATTTTAAGCACCGCTTTGGCTATAATGCCACTCCAGAACAGATTGTAGCGGGCATGGGCTTTCTGCTCTGTGCCCTTGGTGCCCCATGTATCTATTACGGAACGGAACAAGGTCTGGATGGAAATGGGATGGATGACCGATATATCAGGGAAGGTATGTTCGATCCAAATGATACCGAGACCAACGTATTGAACCGCAATTCGTGGATATACAGGACAATTGCAGATTTGGCAAAACTTAGGCAAACAGAATCTATCCTGAAATTCGGTAGGATGTATTTTAGGGAAACTTCAAAAAACGCAGTTGATTTTCACTATCCCAATTGCGAAGAATGTCTTTTGGCCTTTTCCAGGGTACTTCACAACGGAGAGATTTTGGTGGTATATAATTCGTCCCCAAAAGATACGAAAGAAGAGTATGTCTTAATTGATAATGGCATCAACAATGAAAACACCTATATGAAATGTATTTATGGAGGTAAAACTAAAATAAAAGTGCAAAAAAATTCAGATAGACAAGATAGCCGACTTTATATCAAGTTAAAACTGAAACCCATGGAGTTTTTGATATTCAAGAACAGTTAGTTAAAACAAGGATATTGTAGTAAGAGCTAGATTATTTTTTACGAATCAAATACTAGTTATAATCGAGTAGAACCATGAAAGATTTCATTATTAAAACGGGAAAAAGGATGTTGGTCTTATTACTGGTAGTAGCCGTACTTTTTATTTCTATAGTTGGGTATCAATACCTTGTTGTTGCCGTAGCACCTAAGTATAATCCCGAAACCATGGCCTTGAATTTTGAAATAGTGGGCTCTGGGGATAGGAATCTGGTTTTTATCCATGGCCTAACGGGCTCCAAAAACTATTGGAAAAGGGATTTGGATACCAGTTCAGGCACACATAAACTTCTGTTGGTCGACCTGCTCGGTTTTGGCGACTCCCCAAAGCCCAATAGCGATTATAGCCTTGAGATGCAGGTGGGCGCTTTGGAAGCGATTATTTCAAAAGAAGGTTTCGATGGGGGCAGAACCGTGCTTGTCGCACACTCCATGGGCACTGTCATCGCATTGGCACTTCTTGAAAAACATCCCGATTGGTTTAAAGGGGCAATAGCGATAGGTACCCCGGTATATAAGGATATGAAAGAATTTAATGATATAATGTCAGAACATTCTCTTTTTGACAGGCTTACGGCAAACAAATATTCCAAATACCTCTGTTTGCTGCATCCCATTTTTATGACCCGGATATTCAAGCCCGAAAACCTGTCGGATGACGTATTTGCAGATGCCAATAAACACACTTGGCAGAGCTATTACAATTCGTTGAACGAAATAATCCTGGATACTGACCTATATGCCATCGCCAGAAACATCGGAAACAAAAAAGTTGTTTTTATCCATGGCGATCAAGATACCACGGCTCCCCTGGTTAATGCGGTAAAATTGGCCAATACCGTTTCAAATGCCGAATTTCTGACCGTCAATGGTGGCGACCATCAACTTTTTTTGAAAGACCCGAACATCGTCTGGAAAGCAGTCACGGATTTTTTCGGTTGATCGGCAGTAAAAATGGATTAGAATAAGAACTGGAAAATAAAAATGAAGATGAAAAAAACAAAGAACACTACGCATCAACTCTACGGATCGATGCACACCGACATCGAGGGAGTAGAAAACCTCATAGAACTTGCCCTCAATATACGATGGTCATGGAACCACGCTTCCGATGAACTTTGGCAACAATTGGATCCCGAACTGTGGGAATTTACGCGGAACCCTTGGGTCATATTACAAACCGTTTCAAGGGATCGGTTGGAGCAACATTTGTCCGATCCCGATTTCCGGGAAAAACTCGACGGTCTTTTAAGACTGAACAAAGAGGTACTCTCCGCTCCCTCTTGGTTTCAGCAAAAGCATCCAAAGACCAAGCTGCGAACCGTTGCATATTTTAGTATGGAATATATGCTGAACGAGGCCCTGCCTATTTATGCCGGTGGCTTGGGCAATGTAGCTGGCGACCAACTAAAATCGGCAAGTGATTTGGGCGTGCCCGTCGTTGCAGTGGGGCTGCTCTACGACAAAGGGTACTTCCGTCAGGAAATTGATAAATACGGCACCCAGAATGCCATGTTTCCTTACAATGATCCAGGTCAGTTACCGATTACGCCGTTACGACTGCCCAATGGGGAATGGCTTCGGTTAAAAGTGTCTTTACCTGGCCACCCGATATGGCTACGTGCGTGGCAGGTAAAGGTAGGAAGGTCTAAGCTCTATCTATTGGATAGTAACGATGCGGCCAATTTACCTGTCCACCGTGGCATAACCGATGAACTGTATGGCGGTGGCCCAGATCATCGTATAAAACAAGAAATTGTTCTGGGCATCGGGGGTTATAAATTGCTCAAGGCCTTGGATATCGATCCCGAAGTTTGCCATATGAACGAAGGCCATGCCGCTTTTCTAGTACTGGAACGTGCCAACGATTTTATGAAGGCGAACGGCACTTCGTTCGAAGAGGCCCTTGCCGTAACCAGGGCGGGCAACCTATTTACGACGCACACTGCGGTCCCCGCCGGTTTTGACCATTTCAGCCCATCGCTTATGGAGCAATTTCTTGGCCGGTATGCCAAGGAAGAACTGGGTATCGATTTCAACGACTTGATGGCTCTGGGTCGGGCAGATTCCAATAATCAATGGGAGAGTTTTAATATGGCCTATCTCGCCATTCGTGGAAGTGGTGCCGTGAACGGTGTTAGCCGGTTGCACAGCGAAGTAAGTAGAAATCTTTTTACCAATCTTTTTCCACGATGGCCAATACCCGAAATCCCCGTGGACCATGTGACCAACGGGGTCCATATGCCGTGTTGGGATTCCAAATATGCCGATGAACTCTGGACGGAGTCCTGCGGAAAAGATCGTTGGAGAGGGGAACTCACAGACCATGAAGCACATATTTCGAAAATTCCTGATGCAAAATTATGGCAATTCAGGAACCGGTCCAGAAATCGACTTGTAAGTTTTATCAGGGAAAGATTTGAAAGACAAGCTATTGTTTCGGGTCTTCCTTCGGAAATAGTTGAAACGGCAAAAAAGGTGTTTGACCCCAACACCTTAACCTTGGGCTTTGCCCGGCGATTTGTACCGTACAAGAGACCGGACCTGCTATTGCACGATCCGGAACGCTTTATCCGTATCCTTACCAATCCAGAACATCCCGTTCAATTGGTACTGGCTGGTAAGGCACCACCTTTCGATGAATCAGGGAAAGCTTTGATACGAAAATGGGTACAATTTATCCAACAGCATAATTTGCACAGGCATGTACTTTTTTTGAGCGACTATGACATGATGTTGACCGAGAATTTGGTACAGGGTGTCGATGTATGGCTCAATACCCCAAGACGCCCGTGGGAAGCCAGTGGAACCAGTGGCATGAAGGTGCTGGTCAACGGCGGCCTTAATTTATCGGAACTGGACGGTTGGTGGGCCGAAGCCTATACCCCGGAGGTAGGTTGGGCCTTGGGAGACGGTCAAGAACATGGCGATGACCCCGCTTGGGATGCCGCTGAGGCAGAAGCCTTGTATGACATATTGGAACAACAAGTTGTGCCCGAATTTTATGCGCGCAACAAAAAAGACGTACCCGAACAATGGGTAGCACGGATGCGAAAAAGCATGGCGACCCTTACTCCCCAATTTTCTGCCAATCGCACCGTACGGGAGTACACAGAACAATTTTACCTTCCTGGGGCGGCAAGATATAAAAAAAGAGCGGCAAGAAAAGGAGCCGCAGGGAAAAGGGTTTTAGATGCTGCGCATGATCTTGGGCAAAAATGGGATGCCATAAAATTCGGAAAAGTTCAAATTGAGAGCGAGCGCCAGAAGCATCATTTTAAAGTCCCGGTCTGGCTGAATGAAATAAATCCTAAAAATATTATTGTGGAGCTTTTTGCAGAAGGCTTGAACGGCAAACCACCTGAAAGAATCAATATGAAATTTGACTGGATGGGAGAACAAGGGGAACATAATTTTTATGCCCAGGTCAATACTCCCCGACCCACCAATCACTATACCGTTCGTATTCTACCGGATTACGAAGGCGTTGCCGTGCCCTTGGAGGACAACATGATTCAGTGGCAACATTAACTAGATATAAAAATTTTAAAATAAATACGCAATGAAAACACTTGAATACCATGAAGTTGTGCTAAAGAAAGTAAGCTTTGACCATGACCTGTTAAAGAAGGAGTTGGAAAAGGCGGTCAGGAATACCACTTGTTCGGAACAACCTGCGCTGTTGGAATGGTGTGCTAGGGAACTAGGACCAAAATATGAAAAAATCGCTACCTTCTATATGGAGGATAAGGATTGTGCCTTGTCAAAGAATTGATTCATGATAAACGAAAGTAATGGGTCAATCGATTCAATGGGTTGAATCTCATTTCTAAAAGCTAAATTTTTTTATCTAATACAAATAATGTACCCTGAAAATTCAAACATATTTACTATAAATGGTGGTTCGTCCAGCATCAAGTTCGCCATGTATGGAATGGCCAAGACTCCGAAGCCTATATTTTCAGGGAGCATAAACCGTATTGGATTAAAAAATACAAGCTTCAATGTTACCTACGTCGATCAGGATGAAAAGATGAGCTATGATGTATACTGTCCCGGTTTTTACGAGGCCGCCATCTTTTTGATACTCTGGTTAAAAAAACAAGTTGGGTTTGATAAGGTCAAATGCGTCGGCCATCGTGTCGTCCATGGCATGGAACATTCCCGTGCCGAAGTGATAGATGCAATTTTATTAAAGGAATTAAAGCGAATAAGGGATTATGACCCAGAACATTTACCCGCTGAAATCGAAATCATCGAACTTTTTAAAAATAGATGCCCGGGAGTATTACAGGTAGCCTGTTTTGATACTGCCTTTCATACAACAATGCCACGCGTGGCAAAAATATTGCCTATACCAAGGCGATTTGACCGAGCCGGTGTTCATAAATATGGCTTTCATGGCCTCTCCTACGCCTATCTCATGGAAGAACTGAAGAAGACAATAGGTGTCAAAGATACTAATGGCCGCATCATTCTGGCCCATCTTGGGAACGGGGCCAGTTTGGCTGCTTTGAAAGATGGCAAGAGTATGGATACCAGTATGGGCTTCACGCCCGCAGGTGGATGTATAATGGGCACAAGGAGTGGGGATTTGGATCCGGGAGTTGCTTGGTACATGATGAACAGTGAAGGAATGAACACCAAAAAGTTCAATCATTTGATCAATCATGAAGCCGGTCTTTTAGGGGTTTCGGAAACGAGTGCCGATATGCAAGACCTTCTGAAAATGGAAAGCTCGGATGTAAGGGCTGCAGAAGCGGTGGCCTTATTTTGCTATCAGGTAAAAAAATGGATCGGCTCATTTATGACCGTATTGGAAGGCCTGGATACCTTGGTTTTTTCTGGCGGCATCGGGGAGAACGCACCCATAATCCGATCAAGGGTTTGCGAAGGCCTTCGTTTTGTAGGAATTGAATTGGACAAATACCGAAACGATCAAAATAAATCCGAAATTTCGATAGAGGGTGGCAAAGTAAAAGTATTGGTAATCCCTACCGATGAAGAGCTCATGATCGCGAAATGTACGACGGACCTCTATATCGAATCAAAAATAAAGAACAACGGTTCAAAATTAAGTAAGACATGGAAAAGCAAAATAGTGAAATAGAACAAGAGGAATTATCCAAAGAACATCTAGCGAAAATAGATGCCTATTGGAGGGCCTCCAATTATCTTTCCGTGGGGCAGATATATTTGCGTGACAATCCGCTGATGCGGGAACCACTGAAACCGGAACATATCAAACCCATGTTATTGGGGCATTGGGGCACTACCCCCGGCCAAAATTTTATATATGTTCATCTGAACCGTATCATCAAAAAATATGACCTGAACATGATATATGTATCGGGACCCGGCCACGGCGGACCGGCTCTTGTTGGCAGCACCTACCTTGAAGGAACCTATGGCGAGGTGTATCCTCACATAAGTCAGGATGAAGAAGGATTAAAAAAATTGTTTACCCAATTTTCCTTTCCTGGTGGAATCCCAAGCCATGTCTCCCCTGAATGCCCCGGCTCCATCCACGAAGGCGGTGAACTGGGCTATTCCCTGAGCCACGCATTCGGTGCGGCCTTTGACAATCCCAATCTCATCGTGACATGTGTAGTGGGCGACGGGGAAGCGGAAACCGGTCCGTTGGCTACGGCATGGCACTCCAACAAATTCCTTAATCCCGTGACCGACGGTGTTGTGCTTCCGATTTTACATCTCAATGGGTATAAGATTGCCAACCCCACTATCTTGGCCCGTATCGGGAATGAAGAACTGGAACAACTTTTTTTAGGGTATGGATGGAAACCCTATTGGATCGAAGGGGAAGACCCAATGGCCATGCACCAAAAAATGGCGCAGCTATTGGATCAGGTAGTCGAGGAAATTAAAGCGATAAAGGAGAATGCCGCCCAGGATGACAATGCGAAACGTCCACGTTGGCCCATGATCATTCTCAAGTCCCCCAAAGGGTGGACGGGACCCAAGTTTGTGGACGGCCTACCGGTGGAAAATCATTTCAGATCGCATCAGGTACCCTTATCTGATGTGGCAAGTAATCCAGAACATCTAAAACAGTTGGAAGATTGGTTCAAAAGCTACGGACCTGAAGCGCTTTTTGATGAACACGGAAGATTTTTACCCGAATTGGCCGAACTGGCCCCTAAAGGTGAACGGCGAATGGGAGCCAATCCGCATGCCAACGGAGGAATTTTATTAAAGGACCTGCACATGCCCGATTATAGGGATTACGGTTTGGACATTCCGGAACGGGGGAAAATGGGAAATGGCGACACCCGTGTTCTAGGCGAATTTGCCAGGGATATAATCAAATTGAACGAAGCACAACGAAACTTTAGGGTTTTTGGCCCTGATGAAACGCTTTCCAATCGCTTAAACTCGGTTTTCGAGACCACTAATCGACAATGGGAAGCCGAAACCATGGCTACCGATGAACTCCTTAAAAAAGACGGTCGTGTGGTGGAAATGTTGAGCGAGCACCAATGCGAGGGCTGGCTGGAAGGGTATCTCTTGACCGGACGACATGGTCTGTTCAATTGTTACGAGGCCTTCATCCATATTATCGATTCCATGTTCAACCAACATGCCAAGTGGCTAAAAGTAACCTCAGAGTTGCCGTGGCGTAGAAAGATTGCTTCCCTGAACATACTTTTGGCGTCCCATGTATGGCGACAGGACCACAATGGGTTTACCCACCAAGATCCCGGCTTTATTGATCATGTGGTCAATAAAAAAGCAGAAATAGTCCGAGTTTATTTGCCGCCCGATGCCAATTGTCTTCTATCCGTCATGGACCATTGTTTTCGAAGCAAGCATTATGTGAATGTTGTGGTCGCCGGTAAGCATCCCGCACCGCAATGGCTCCCTATGGAGGAGGCGGTCATACATTGTGCCAAAGGCATCGGTATCTGGGCATGGGCAAGTAATGATGAAGGTACAGAACCCGATGTCGTTATGGCCTGCGCAGGCGACGTGCCTACCCTTGAAACCTTAGCGGCCGTATCCATACTCCGCGAAAAATTACCGGAACTAAAAATACGGGTTGTGAACGTGGTCGATTTGATGAAGCTCCAGACCGAGACGGCCCATCCACATGGGCTAAAGGATGCCGATTTCGATATGTTGTTCACTAAAGACAAGCCTGTCATTTTCGCTTTTCACGGCTATCCGTGGCTTATCCATAGGTTGACCTACAATCGTACAAACCATGTCAATATACATGTAAGGGGCTATAAGGAAGAAGGCACGATAACTACCGCTTTTGATATGACGGTATTGAACGATATGGATAGATTTCATTTGGTACAGGATGTCTTGGACAGGTTACCGAACCTCGGCGACGAAGTGGCTTACCTGAAACAGGAGATGCAAGACAAGCTGATCGAACACAAATACTACATCCGTAAAAACGGGCAGGATATGCCCGAAGTCAGAGATTGGAATTGGAACGGGCAAGCCTAATATGATAACAAAGCTCTTTTAAATAACAATAATAATAGTTTCTAGAAAAAGGAAAATGGATAATAGTAAAACTAAACATATCGGGGTATTCACTTCAGGGGGCGATTCTCCGGGAATGAACGCTGCGCTCTACGGAACAGTAAAGGTAGCTGAGCAACATGGCATCAGGGTAAGCGGCATCCTAAAGGGGTACGAAGGCATGATAGATGGGAATTTTATCCCTTTGGAAAGCCAACAGCTACAAAAAACGGTACACCGTGGTGGTACGGTATTGAAAACCGCCAGAAGCGAGCGCTTTATGGCCGTGGAAGGAAGGCAACTTGCCTTTAAAAACCTTCAGGACAATGATATCGATGCTGTGGTAGCCATTGGTGGCGACGGTACTTTTAAGGGCCTGCTTGCTTTTTCAGAAATTTGTGACATCCCATTCATAGGTATTCCCGGGACCATAGATAACGATATTTCCGGCACCGATTACACCCTTGGTTTTGATTCCGCGGTCAACACAGCCATTGAAAATATCGATAAAATTAAAGATACTGCCGAATCTCACAATCGGGTATTTATTGTGGAAGTAATGGGCCGGGATAGCGGCTATATTGCCATTCATTCCGGATTGGGCGTTGGTGCCGATGCCATATTGATACCTGAGAGCGGTGAAGATTTTCTCCAGTTGCTTAAAAAAGTCAAGGACTATAAAAGTGAAGATGGGTTTATCGTAGTGGTTTCGGAAGGAGATGAATTGGGAGCAGGACTCGTGGCGTCAAAGATCAAGGAAATCAATTCAAAAGTGGACCTGCGGATTACAAAACTTGGTCATGTGCAACGGGGAGGAAACCCCTCGTCCCTGGACAGAATGTTGGGAATCAGGCTTGGATCGGCCGCAGTGAGGGCACTTTTGTTGGGCCGAAGAAATGCAATGGTCGGGGTTTTGGACAATCAATTGAGCCTTACCCCCTTTGAGCAGGTGGTAAAACAGCACCAAGTTAACGATGAACTGCAAGAACTTTTAAAGATATTTGGAAAGTAAGAAATGATAGAAGTCTTTAAAAATATTAACCCATTTATCCTCGGATTGCTAATCAGTCTGGGCATTGGCCTTATTCTGGGGCTGGAACGTGAATACGATAAATTGAAGGATGAACGAGGTTTTGCAGGTATAAGAACCTTCCCTATTGTGGCAATCATTGGTTTTATATTAGGCAACCTTACCACAGCTTACACACCTTGGTTGGTCATTATTATTTCGGCAGCATTTCTTTTGTTTTTATCCTTGAGCCATCTTTCTATCGTACAAAAACACATAATGACGGGTATAACCACTAATATGGCATTGTTCGCTACGCTGATTTTGGGCGTGATGGTTGCCAATCATTTGCACAAGGAAGCAGTTGCCACTGCAGTTATAGTGGTTACCCTGTTATCATTGAAAACTACCTTTAATACCTTCATTAAAAATATTACTTCAGAAGAGCTTTTTGCTTTTATTAAGTTTTCAATTATTACGCTTCTTATATTACCTTTCTTACCAAATCAAGACTATGGTCCAGAAGGATTGCTCAACCCTTTTGAGATTGGAGCAATCATAGTGATTGTCTCTTTTCTGAATTTCATCGGCTACTTTCTTGTAAAATATGTCGGTTCTAAACGAGGTATTTTGCTCACGGCAATTTTAGGAGGATTGATTTCAAGTACAGCCGTAGCTTGGATATATGCTTCAAGAAGTAAGGAATCGCCAGAACTTTCAAAAGAATATGCTGCGGGTATCATTATAGCTTCCGCCATAATGTTTCCCAGACTTGCAATTCTGGCCTATATTTTCAATAGTGCCATACTTTCCTATTTATTAATTCCATTTACTATTCTTACCCTTATTTGCTTGATTAGCGCACTCGTATTCATTAAAAAGAATACAGATGTGCCAAAGACAGCTATCAAGCTTGGTAATCCACTCAATATTTGGAACGCACTCGGGTTTGGGGGTATTTATGTGGCTATCCTTTTTGCCGTTTTTTATGGAAATCAATTTTTTGGCGAAAGCGGTTTATACTATTCAGCCCTCATTGCTGGATTGGCGGATACGGACGCCATTACCATTAGTATGGCAAAATTTGGGTCGTTGGAAGAAAAACTAACGCTGGCCACCAATGTTATTATAACAGCAACGATAAGCAATATGGTTGTAAAGTTGGGGATAGCCTATTTCAAAGGTTCTAAAAAGACAGGTAAACTTGTAATGCTAATTTTTGGAACTGTTGTCATTGTAGGGATAGCCTACATAATAATACAATCAGTAATTTAAAAATGAAATAATGAAAACAACGGTATTTAGTGCACATAAATTTGAAGAAGCCCATTTAGTATCCGCAAACAATGGCAGACACGAACTGAACTTACTTGAGCTGCGATTAACTGAAAACACGGCATCCTTGGCAGAGGGGTCCGAGGCTATCAGTCTTTTTACAAGTGATGATGCCTCGGAGAAGGTACTTGAAAAGTTAAGTGCCCTAGAGGTAAAATACATCGCGCTTCGTACGGCGGGTTACAATAACGTGGCCACGGAAAAAGCGAAAGAATTGGGCATCAAAGTTTCCCGAGTTCCAGCCTACTCCCCTTATGCCATAGCCGAACATACGGTCGCACTGATATTGGCCTTGAACAGAAAACTGATCAGGGCGCACAATAGGGTACGAGACATGAATTTCTCCTTAAATGGTCTCACTGGTTTTGATCTAAACGGAAAGACGGTGGGCATCATCGGTACCGGTAAAATCGGAGCAATCCTTGTTAAAATCCTTCACGGGTTTGGATGTAAGATACTGGCCCATGACACTTCTGAGGATGTAGATCTTATAGAAAAGTACGGCGTTCGCTATACCGATTGCGAAACGCTATGTGCCGAATCGGATATCATTAGCCTACATGTTCCCTTGACTTCTGGAACTAAGCATTTAATTGACACGAATCAAATTGGAATGATGAAAAAAGGGGTCATGCTGATCAACACAAGCAGAGGGGGCTTGGTGGATACCAAGGCGGTCATCGAAGGTCTAAAAACAGGTAAAATCGGCTATTTCGGGATGGACGTGTATGAAGAAGAGGAAGGACTTTTCTTCGAGGACCGTTCGGACGAAATACTACAAGACGATGTCATTGCGCGTTTGATGACCTTCAACAATGTTTTGATAACCAGCCATCAGGCTTTTCTGACCGATACGGCGTTGACAAATATTGCCGAGACCACAATCTACAATTTGGATTGTTTTGAGAAAGGAAAAAATTCTGAAAATGAAGTCTCTTAATTGAGAAAAACAAAATATGAATACAATAATTATATAAACTTAAGATATGGATCGAGTAAAAAATAAGGTGGCTATTGTCACAGGAGGTGCCTCCGGCCTAGGAAAATCAAGTGCTATTTTGTTGGCGCGGGAAGGAGCAAAAATAGTTGTAACCGATATCGATGAAGAAAATGGAAATCAGGTAGTTCAACAAATAAAGAATAATGGCGGTGAGGCCATATACATTGAACAAGATGTATCCAAAGAAAATCAATGGGAAATGGTTATCGAAACTACGTTCAAAAAATTTGGAAAGCTCCATGTTGTAGCTAATGCCGCAGGTATTGGACTCGGTGGAACGGTAGAAGAAGTTAGCCTTGAAGATTGGAAAAACCTTTTGGATATAAATCTGAACGGCACCTTCTTAGGTACCCAATATGGCATCAAGGGGATGAAAGAGACCGGAGAGGGCGGCTCAATCATTAATTTCTCGTCTATCGAAGGGCTTATTGGTGACCCCAATTTACCAGCATACAATGCGAGTAAAGGAGGTGTTACCATATTTACCAAATCTGCTGCGCTCCATTGTGCCAAACAAGGTTATAAGATTCGGGTCAATTCTATTCATCCAGCTTATATCTGGACACCGATGGTAGAAAATTTTCTGAAAGCCCAAGGTGATGTGGAAGAAGGCAAAAAACAATTGGAAAGTTTACACCCCGTCGGACATTTGGGAGAACCCGATGACATAGGTTATGGCGTAGTGTATCTGGCCTCTGACGAATCTAAATTCATGACCGGCTCCGAATTGGTAATCGATGGAGGTTACACCGCACAATAAATGTTACACCAAAAATTAGAAAGAATGAGAAATATACTAGTACCAACAGATTTTTCCGAAAACTGCAATAAAGCTGCCAATCTCGGAATAGCGATGGCCAAACTTTTTGATGCCGAAATCCATTTCTATCATTTAATACATACCCCCGTGGACTGGGTCAAATTGGATAAGCAAAAGGAAAAAAGATATCCTAAAACACTTAGAGAAATCGGGGCCGCAAAATCTGCTTTGCGCGAATTGGAAAAAAGGGCGGAAAAGGAAGGTCTAGAATGTCGAACCTTTTTGGAATATCAAGTTGAGACTACTAAAATTCTCAAACATTCCGGTCATTTTCATCATGATTTTATCATCACGGGGAGCAGTGGTACCAAAGGTACGGTCAGGGAATTGTTCGGTAGCAACGTTGAAGAAATAGTACGAAAATCAGTTGTTCCCGTTATCGTGGTCAAAGAGGAAGAGGTTTCATTTCCATTTAAGAATATCGTGTTCGTTTCTGATTTTGAAGAGGATGTAAGTGAAGCCTTTAAGCATGTAATCTCCATCGCTGACAAGTGTAATGCACATATCCGTCTATTGCGCGTCAATACGAAAACGGATACCAATAGCATTGAAGCGGGACTAAATCCGATTAAAACTTTCCTTGAAAAATTCCCAGACCTGAAAAATTATTCCATGTTCGTCAATAATGAACCTTCGGTAGAAACCGGTATCAATACTTTCTTAAACTATGAACCGGCGGACTTAATTGCCATGTGTACCCACGGAAGTACCGGTTTTTTGAGCTTATTCTCAAAAAGTATCGCCGAGGGTGTGGCCAATCATTCCACACTTCCGGTTATGACGATTAAAATTTAAATAAATCATTTTAAGATGTCGGGAAGCTTAAATCAAATACGAGAAAAACCCTTTTATAAATTATTGTTGGGAAGAACGACCTTGCCCCTTGTTACCATTTTGGGTATTGGCATCCTGTATGTTGTTTTAATGTCAATGGTCGACCATAAATCGTTGCCATTCCACATTATCATTGTAACAGCAGCATTGGGTAAGACCATCGTTATTACGATGACCACTTTAAAACGATTATCAAAACTGATAAAGATCTGTAATTCGTTGGAGCGGTTGCTATGGGTTTTTGGTTTGATAATCATTATAAGCATTTTTTCTTTTGCAACTGATTATGCCTGCCTTTTTCAATTTAGCCATTCTACATTTGACGGTGTACCCGATTATTCAAATTCGTACTTGTACAATTTGTATCATTTTTTCTACTTCAGCGTGATAACTTTTTCAACGGTAGGCTATGGCGATATAATTCCAACGTCGGATGTAGCCCGGTTCGTTGTTATGCTCGAAATATTCTTAAGTTTTTTCTTGATCGTCTTTGCTTTGGCCAATATTAAAAAAATACACATTAATGGATAAGATAAATATCATAAAGGCAAGTGGCGAGAAAGCACCTTTTGAAATAGAAAAAGTGATACGTTCATTAGAACGGGCGGGTGCCGATAAATTGTTGATCAAAGAGATAGTTCAAGATATTGATAAGGAAGTTCACGACGGAATGACTACAAAAAAGATATATCAAATGGCCTTTAACATATTAAAGAGAAAATCTAGGGTAAGTGCCTCAAAGTATAAGCTGAAAAAAGCCCTGATGGAGTTGGGCCCATCAGGATACCCCTTTGAAAGGTTCGTTGGTAAGGTATTCGGCCATGAAGGTTATGAAACCAAAGTAGGGATTATTGTTCAAGGCCACTGCGTACAACACGAAATTGATGTAATCGCGAAAAAAGATAATAAACACTTTATGATTGAATGTAAATACCATAGCGATCAAGGCCGATTTTGCAATGTAAAGATTCCGCTATACATCCAATCACGATTTCTGGATGTACAAAAGCAATGGGAAAAACAACAAGGCCATAAAACCAAATTTCATCAAGGTGGTGTTTGTACCAATACCCGTTTCACGAGCGATGCCCTACAATATGGGAACTGTGTCGGATTGATGCTTGTAAGTTGGGATTATCCTAAAGGTCACGGTTTGAAGGAACGAGTAGACAGACTCGGCCTACATCCTTTAACCTCTTTGACCACATTGACCAAAGCTGAAAAATCCAAACTATTGGATGCAGGCATTGTGCTCTGCAAGGAAATTAACGAAAACCCATCACTATTGGAGCAAATAGGTATCCCCAAACAAAGACAAAAAAACATTATCAAAGATTCAAGGGAATTATGTACAGCACATTAAAATAATTAAACATTTAGTAATCCTAAAAAATAATACAGATGAAAACAAAAGAATTGCAAAAACAGAAGAGTATCAAGTTAGAGCCATTTTACCAAGCAATGGAAGACGATCCAATGTTGCTGGAAGAAGCCTTTGAAATACTATTGGAAATGGTCAATTCAGAGCCTAAATCTGCTAAGAAACTAGCCCTTTTGATTAAAGAGGACTTTCACGATTTGTATAAGGAAATAGAAGCATTGTGCAAACCGGACCAAGACAAAGGAAACACACCTTCCTGCTGTGGGGGACTCTAGCAACGGACAAATAAAAGACCTCAACAAATGGCAGTATCCATTGAACAGGTCTATACCCCTGCCAAGGCGCGGGTTAGTGAATGTAGTGATAAGTAAAATTAGTAATAATAAAATGTGATGTTGAGTTTGGGGACAAGCGGTAAAACGATTTTAGGAGATTTACAAGAGTTCGGCAACCAGCATTAACGAATAAAAGTAATGGAAACAGATACGATAAAAATTCATTTTTTAGGTGCGGCGGGAACCGTTACCGGCTCCAAATATCTTCTGGATACAGGGGACAGAAAAATACTTGTGGATTGCGGTCTATTTCAGGGGCTCAAAGAACTACGCCTGAAAAACTGGGAATATCCACCTGTAAATGTCAACGAAATTGATGCCGTATTGCTTACCCACGGCCATATGGATCATACGGGCTATCTACCGAGATTGGTAAAGCAAGGTTTCAAAGGGCCAATTTATGGCACCTACCCCACTCTGGACATCGCCAAGATTATATTGAACGATAGTGCCAAAATACAGGAACAGGAGGCTGAACGTGCCAATAAGGAAGGGTATTCAAAGCACAGTCCCGCAGAACCGCTGTACGATTTAAAGGATGTTGAAAAGACCATTCCGTATTTCAAGGGAATACCGCCCAACCAGTGGCTTCCCCTGTTAAAGAACGTAAAGGCAAGATTTCAGTATAACGGACATATTCTCGGGGCAACCTATATTGAATTGGATGTGCAGGGTAAACGATTTGTCTTTTCAGGGGATATTGGTAGAACGAACGATTTGCTCTTATATCCTCCAGTAAAACCAAAAAGGGCGGATGTGTTGTTTATGGAATCAACCTATGGCGGCAGGTTCCATCCCGAAGAGGAAGAGGCCATCCCTCTTATAGAAAAATTGGTCAACGAAACCATTTCAAGGGGCGGTAGCCTCTTTATTCCGAGTTTTTCGGTTGAACGCGCGCAATTGATGATGTTGATATTCTGGAGGCTTTTAAAGGAAAACAAAATCCCGAAAGTTCCAATGATAATGGACAGCCCCATGGGAGCGAATGTCTTGGATCTATTTCACAGAACACGGGACTGGCACAGATTGGAAGATGACGAGTGTGACAAAATGTGCTCCCATTTTACGGTCGTGAGCAGTTACCATGAAACTATGGAACTGAGAAGTGATGACAAACCAAAAATTGTCATTGCCGGAAGCGGAATGCTCACAGGTGGCAGAATGTTGAACTATCTGGAAACGCAGGCACAAAACCCCGACAACACTTTACTCTTTGTTGGCTATCAAGCAGAAGGTACCCGTGGAAGAAAATTGTTGGAAGGAGAAAAGGAATTAAAAGTGTACGGAAAGACCGTATCCTTCAAAATGCAAGTGGCCGAGATAGAAGGACTTTCGGCCCATGCAGACCATGCCGAACTGCTGGATTGGTTGAGCAATATAGAAGAAAGACCGGAACGGATATTCATAATCCACGGAGAAAAGGAAGGAGCGGAAGCCTTAAAAAAGGGAATTAAGGAAACCTATGGTTGGGAGAGTGAAATTCCCCAACTCTATGGTATCGAAGAGATAAGATAGGTAATGAAAATAGACAAAAATTAACACGGAAATGGAACAAAAATCGAATATCCTTAAATATAAACCTCTAGGTATTTACACACAGAACGAGAACGTTGTATACATGAGGGAAGATTGTCATGTATGCATTTCCGAAGGTTTTGAGGCATTGACCCGAATACGGGTGTCCAAGGTAAGTACCTCGGTTGTGGCGAGCCTTCACATAATTACTTCTGACGTACTACGGCACGGCGAAATAGGGCTGTCACAGGTAGCGGCGAAAAAACTCAAAGTATCCGACGGCGAAACATTATATGTGTCCCATTTGGAACCAATTGAATCGTTGAGTTATGTGCGGGCAAAAATTTACAATCAAAAGCTCGATTACAAAGCTTACAAGGACATCATTACGGATATTATCGAAGGGGATTACTCCAACATCCACCTATCGGCATTCATTACCGCTTGTGCGGGCGACCGAATGGATATCGATGAAATCTCCGACCTTACCAAGGCGATGATAGCCTCGGGAAAACAATTGGATTGGAACAAGGAAATAGTGGTGGACAAACACTGCATCGGAGGCCTACCGGGGAATAGAACAACGCCTATAGTTGTCGCAATTGCTGCCGCATACGGGCTGACCATGCCCAAAACTTCATCACGGGCCATTACTTCGCCAGCGGGTACGGCCGATACCATGGAAGTACTAACGAATGTTACCCTCTCTGGCGAAGAAATCAAACGTGTCGTGGAACAGGAGGGTGGATGTTTGGCTTGGGGCGGCACCGCCCAATTAAGCCCAGCGGATGATATTCTCATTAAGGTGGAAAAAGCCTTGGATATTGATAGTGAAGGCCAGCTAATCGCCTCTGTATTGTCAAAAAAAGCGGCAGCAGGTTCCACCCATGTGGTCATCGACATCCCTGTTGGGGAAACGGCCAAGGTGCGCAGCGAAGAGGCCGCACAAAAACTCAAGGAACATATGGAAGCCGTAGGCGATGCCGTGGGGCTTAAAATTAAGGTGGTCATTACCGATGGCAGCCAGCCCGTGGGCAAGGGTATCGGCCCCAATTTAGAGGCGGTCGATGTCCTACTCGTTTTGCAGAATAAGGAGGATGCACCACAAGACCTTAAAGAACGGGCACTATTGTTGGCAGGGGAACTTTTGGAACTATCGGAAAAAGTGGAGACAGGAAAAGGCTTTGAAACAGCCAAAGAACTGTTGGAAAGCGGAAAGGCCTACCAAAAATTTGAGGCCATCTGCAAGGCCCAAGGAAGATTTTCAAAAACCTATGTTGCCCCTTATCAATTTGAGATGCATGCCCCTAGACGTGGTACGGTCAAAAAAATAAACAATCGAAAGATTGCAAAACTCGCAAAATTGTCGGGAGCGCCACAATCGAAGTTGGCAGGCATTTCGATGAATGTCCGTTTGGGCGATGCCATTGATAAAGGAGAGTTGCTCTACAAACTCCACGCCGAAACAACTGGGGAATTGAACTATGCCCTCGAATATTATGAGAATCACGATGACATTATCGAAATCGAATGATGTATGGTAGAGAAAGATAAAATATTGATAATCGGAGGGTACGGTACCGTTGGATCTATTGTCTCGCGACAGCTTGCATTGCGATATCCTTCAAAAATAATCGTCGGAGGCAGAAACAAGGTTAAGGCCCAAATGCTTATTGAACAAAATGGACTTAGTGCCAAGGCCATATATTTAGATGTTGAGAAAGAAAGGTTTAAAGAAGTAGATTTCAATGAAATACATACTGCTGTAAGTTGTATAGAAACCATGAATATTTCCTTTATTCTTGAGTGTCTACAGTTCAATATTAATTATACAGAGGTTGGTGCCTCTTTCAAGGCACACAAACGATTTTTTGAACTATCGGATTACATCGACAATGCCGATTGTTTGGTTATTCCCAGTGTTGGACTGGTGCCAGGTCTGTCCAACATATTGGCATTCAACGGAGCTAAGCAATTTTCCCAAATAGACGAAATACATACCTATGTGATGCTAGGCCTTGGAGATTCACACGGTGTTGATTCCGTTAGGTGGATGCTGGAAAAAGCTAATAGTTCCTTCAAAATAAAGACAAAAGATGGCAGTGTTTCCGTGAAGTGTTATACCCATCCAAAATCGACCCGCTTATTGAACGAACAAAGGGAACGGACTTTCTATTTGTTCGATTTCTCGGATCATCACACCATTCCACTTCTTGTGGATACCAAGGCCATAGATACCCGCATCGGTTTCGATTCGAAGGCGATTACGTATTTGTTCTATCTACTTCAGAAAATCGGTGTTTTGAAATGGTATAAGAATATAAGTCCAAAAAGATTTAAAAAGGTTCTGGATTTTATCCGCATAGGTTCAGAACGGTTTGGGCTACAAATAGAGATTAATGGAAAAGACAGTCTAGGGATGCAATACAGTATAAAGTATTTGGCGACAGGAGAAAATGAGGCTCTGGCTACTGCAACGGTTACTTCATACGCCTCTGAACTGATGTACTTGAATAAAACCCAAAAGGGATTGAAACACATTGAGGAAGTTTGTGATCTTGATGAATTGAAGGGCTATCTGGAAAAACATAATGTTAAAATTTTAAATACAAGTGATTATGAAAACGATACTGTTCAGCCTTCCGGGAAACCAGGAACTTACGGCACAACTAGCTAAAAAGATGAACGCCGAAATCGGGGAGTGCAAATTGCGCAAATTTCCTGACGGCGAATCCTATACCCGTATCCTTTCCGATGTGAAAGGCAAATGTGTAGTAATGGTCTGTACCCTTCACGAACCCGATGAAAAACTGTTGCCGCTCTACTTTTTAAGCCATACGGCCAAATCATTAGGCGCTATGTGCACCTGTTTGGTGGCACCCTATTTGGCATATATGCGTCAGGACAAAGTGTTTCACGAGGGGGAAGGGGTTACCTCCACTTATTTCGGAAAATTGATTTCAGGATTTGCGGATAGCATCACTACTATTAACCCGCATTTGCATAGAATAAGTTCTTTGGGCGAGGTATACGATATTCCGAATAGGGTCATCCATGCCGCGGATGCCATCTCCAAATACATCAAGGAAAATATACACAATCCGGTACTGATTGGCCCTGATTCCGAAAGCGAGCAATGGGTCTCCGATGTGGCAAAAAAAGCAGGGGTTCCGTTTACCGTATTACAAAAGGTTCGTCATGGCGACAGAGATGTTGAAGTTTCCGTACCCGATGTAGAAAAATATAAAGAATCCACCCCGGTTTTGGTGGATGATATTATATCTACGGCAAGGACCATGATAGAAACCACGGAACACTTGAAGAATGCCGGAATGAAACCAGCGATATGCATTGGTATCCATGCCGTTTTTTCCGAAAATGCCTATCAAGACCTTTGGGATGCCTATGTAGAGAATATCATTACATGCAATACAATTCCACATCAATCCAACCGCATTGACCTAAGCGATATTATTGCCAAGGAAGTAACAGAGCTGATGCACCATACATGAAAAGAACCATTTACATATTAACCGTTTTAATGTCATCCTTTTTAGCGCAGGCACAAGAAGAAATGCTTATCGGCCAACTCGTAGACAGATTGGTAGTAAGGGAAAATTATAACGAAAATGGAGTTTTTCTGAACAAGCAAACCTTTCAGGCGGGAGAGTTAAAAGAAACGGATGGATATTATGAAATTGAAGTGGTCACCGAGCTTTTCGATAAAAACGGAAAATCCACGGATAAATATTCTACAAGCTACAGATGTCGGCCCGAAGAGTCGAGTATAATGGTAATGGCCTTTCCCTTTTCCAATCCCAAATCGAAGGAAACCGAAATCAACACCAACTCCGAGAATTTCAAGGAGCTGTACGATTTGGATAATTTGGAAGATGTTGAACTGGAAATGAGTTTCGATTCAGGATTACTGGACTTCTTTGGCTCCAAAAGCAAGATCAAAATTTATGACCGGATTTTGGAATCCAATGGAAATGGTAAAAGCATCAGATCAAAGATCAATATCAAAGCCTATGCAATCGGTATACGAATTAAGCAGCTTAATTACGCTGTAAATGAAAATCTGAATAATAAAGGATTGCTCTCCCACCAGAAATTCACTGAAGAAGACGGTAGCTATTTTACAATGACCTATAAATAAGAAACGATGAAAAGTTACGATACACTTTCCGAAGCGATACAAGACCTTCAAAAAAGGGGTTATATCTATGATTTCAATCTCAAGCCCCATTGTTTGGAATGCGCTTCCCTAAAACTGGAAATACACCCAGATGACTTTGAGATAGATGAATTGCACCGTTTTGAAGGGATGAGCAGTACAGATGACAATAGTATCCTGTATGCCATCTCTTCTAAAAATGGAATCAAGGGAACCTTGGTTGATGCCTACGGAGTATATGCCGAGAATATTTCAGAACAAATGCGAAAAAAATTACGTTAACCCTTAAATAGAACAAAATGGACGATAACAAAGATCACAAGGACAAAAAAATGGACCATTCGAAGATGGACCACTCAAAAATGGATCATTCAAATATGGACCACTCGAAAATGGAAGACCCAAAATCGACCGACCATAGTAAGATGGACCACAGTAAAATGGATCATTCAAAAATGGATCATAGTAAGATGAAACATGGTGATCATGACAGCATCCCCATGGGTATGGCAGGCCACGACCACCATAAAATGATGATTGCCGACTTTAGAAAAAGGTTTTGGATCACGTTGATTTTAACCGTACCCATACTATTCTTTTCTCCGATGATCCAGGAATTCTTTGGATATAGTTTTCTTCTTCCTGGAAACCCATACATTCTTTTCGCCCTTTCTACCGTAGTATATTTCTATGGTGGCTGGCCTTTTCTAAAGGGTCTCGTTTCTGAGATTAAAAAGGGTGCACCGGGAATGATGACCTTAATATCCATGGCCATTAGCGTCGCCTATTTTTATAGTTCAGCGACGGTTTTCGGGTTACAAGGCGTCGATTTTTTCTGGGAACTGGCTACCCTGATTGCAATTATGTTGTTAGGGCATTGGATTGAAATGAAGAGTGTTCTAGGTGCATCAAAAGCCCTACAATTATTGGTCAGTATGATGCCCGCTGAAGCACACCGGGTAAAAGGAGATACTATTGAGGACATCAAGTTGGAAGACCTTTTAAAGGACGATGTTATTCTGGTCAAGCCTGGGGAAAAAGTACCTGCCGATGGAATCATTACAGAGGGCTCCAGTTACTTGAACGAATCTATGCTTACCGGAGAGTCCAAACCGGTCAAAAAGGAGTTGAACGATAAGGTAATCGGGGGTTCGGTAAATGGAAATAGTACCCTAAAAGTCAAAGTAGAGCACACCGGAAAAGACAGCTATCTCAACAAAGTGATCAAGATGGTAGAGGAAGCACAGAAAACCAAATCCAAAATGCAGAACCTGTCGGATAGGGCCGCAAAATGGCTGACCTATATTGCATTGGCCATTGGTTTTGGCACGTTGGCGGTGTGGCTTATTTTGGGCTTCCCATTTGTGTACGCCTTGGAACGGATGGTTACGGTCATGGTCATTGCCTGTCCCCATGCCCTAGGTTTGGCGATTCCTTTAGTAGTTGCCATTTCCACGGCAGTTTCTGCACAGAACGGGTTGCTGATCCGTAATAGAACGGCATTTGAAGAATCCCGAAAAATATCGGCTTTGCTGTTTGATAAGACCGGTACCCTGACCAAAGGGGATTTTGGGGTTACCAGGATTGAATCGGTAGATACGAAGTATTCTTCAGCTGAAGTCTTAAGACTGGCCAGTGCCTTGGAACAAAGTTCCGAACACCCGATTGCCGTTGGAATTATCAAAAAAGTCAAGGAAGATAGTGTGGCCGTCCCAAAACCAGAAAATTTCAACGCCATTACAGGAAAAGGTGTTGAGGCGACCGTGGAAGACAAAAAAGTAAAAGTGGTAAGCCCCGGTTATTTGAGGGATGAGAAAATAACCATTCCCGAAGATGCCTACAGCGATGCTGCCGAAACAGTGGTATTCGTTTTAATCGATGGAAAACTGGCAGGTTACATCGCCCTTGCCGATGAGATCAGGCCAGAATCCGCCGAAGCCATTAAGATATTTAAAAAGAACAATATCAAAGTATTGATGGCAACTGGGGACAATGAAAAAACCGCTAAGGCAGTAAGCGATAAACTTGGCTTGGACGGTTATTATGCCGAAGTATTGCCCCACCAGAAAGTGGAAATCGTAGAAGAATTACAAAATAAAGGGGAATTTGTGGCTATGACGGGAGATGGGGTAAACGATGCCCCAGCATTGGCAAAGGCTAATGTCGGCATTGCCGTTGGATCTGGCACCGATGTTGCCGCAGAGACCGCCGATATTATTCTGGTCAACAGCAACCCACAGGATATCGCCAACCTGATTTTATTCGGGAAGGCCACCTATAACAAGATGATCCAGAACCTGATTTGGGCTACTGGTTATAATGTTGTTGCCATTCCGTTGGCTGCCGGGGTATTATATTCTTCAGGATTTGTTTTAGGCCCGGCCGTTGGAGCGGTGTTTATGAGCCTATCCACCATTATAGTGGCCATTAACGCCCAACTATTAAAAAGGAAAATCGGAAAAAAATAATGGACAAGAAAGAAAAGCTCAACAGGATATTTTTGGTTCTGTTGAGTCTATTTGTGGTAATGTTGGGTTATGGTATTCTGCTGCCCATTCTTCCCTATTATACGGAAAGATTGGCGTTAGAGGATAATCTGGATCCTGACCTGATCAATTTCCATATAGGAATGTTGACCAGTATTTATCCACTTTTCCAGCTCATATTTGTGATTGTATGGGGTAGACTTTCCGATAAATATGGTCGTAAGCCCATAATTTTAGTGGGACTTATCGGATTTATAGTAATGAACTTGCTGACCGGCCTGGCCACTTCGCTTACGATGCTATATGTCGCCCGTATCTTAGGGGGGATATTTACTTCCTCAGTGATTCCTGTCAGCAATGCCTATCTTAGTGATATAACTTCGGAGAAACGAAGGACCAAGATAATGGCATGGTCCGGGGTTGCCATTAGTTCCGGTCTTATCTTCGGCCCTGTGTTGGGAGGTCTTTTATCACAGACCAATGTCCATTTGAAGTACTCATTTGGGATATTCCATTTAGACCGATTTTCGGTTCCTTTTCTTTTTGCTGCAGTACTAGGTTTAATCGTATTGTTCGTTATAATAAAATGGCTAAAGAACACAGCTATAGTAACCAAGATTAGGAAAAAAGCGACAAAATTCAGTGTCTCCTTTAGTAGCTATTTTATAGTTCTGTTAACGCTGTCTTTCGTTATGCAATTTGTTGTGACCCTCTTTGAAACCGTCTTTTCTATTTATGGTAAGAATGAATTAGAGTTCAATAGTAGCCAAGTTGGTATTGGTTTTATGCTTTGCGGTTCCGTAATGGCGGTTTTACAGCCAGTTTTCGCTACTTATGGGGAAAAGATAATGACCTCGAAACAACAAATCACAGTAGGCTTATTGATAACCGGACTTTCGCTCATTGTATTTCCCTTTATGGGCACTGAGCTATCTGTATATGGACTGATAATACTATTTGCTACTGGTGGTGCAATGGTAACCCCAAATCTGCTTTCAGCGGTCTCTTTGTTATCCAAGGAAGATACGGGTAGAAACATTTCCGTACAAAGCTCCACGAACAGCATCGGACAGATTTTGGGCCCCGTATTGGGAACTTGGTTGCTCGCCGGAGGGTTTTATTATCCTTTTATAATTGCAGGATCGGTCGTTTTGGTTGCAATAGGATTGGTTTATTATTTAAGGCAATAGAATGGAAGGTTTTCATTTTGTATTGCGATTACAGTAGAAATGATATGGGAATAATTAAAAAAATACTAGTGGCTATTGACGGAAGCGATTCTGCCTTGAACGCTGCAAACTACGCTATAGAACTAGCAAAACAGATTCATGCGCAATTAGAAATAGTTTACGTAGTGCGCTATTCTCCGGGAAGTATTCCAGCGGGTATATTTCCAGCTGACGTTGAGGCCCAAGAAAAGGCAAATGCCATCGAACTAATCAATAAAATTAAGCAGGCACATCCAGAAGTAAAGATTCAAAATTTTGAAACCCTTGGTCGACCTGCTGAAGAAATCAATAAAACCATACGGAATTGGAATGCGAATTTACTCGTTATTGGCCACCATGCCCATCGATTCTTTACACATTTGCTAAAAAATAGTATCGAGAAAAAGCTGTTGAAACATCTCAAAGTCCCATTGTTGATTATTCCCGAAAACTATACAATAGAACCCTGAGTCAGTTATTTGATAACGCTAAGCAAAATTCCAGATGTATAGACTAATTATAAATTGTATTTGAGAATTGTCCGAAAATGGAAGGCATGCTAAACCTAAAAAATGATGGTTCATAGATCAACAGAAGAAAATATCAAAAAATCAGGGCACGACATGAGCCATGACGAAGAATATATTGAACTGGTCCATTCAGGCGAAGATTATTTTTATAGGTTGGAAAAAATAATTGGAAAGGCACAAAAGGAAATCCATCTACAAACCTACATTTTTGAAAACGATAGTACGGGAAATCGGATAGCTGCCCAACTGAAGGAAGCCGCCCGACGAAATGTAAAAGTGTATGTACTATTGGACGCTTATGGCAGTACTTCGCTTCCCGATAGTTTTATCAATGATTTCGTACAACATGGTATTTCACTACGTTTTTTCTCCCCTTTGTTCTCTTGGAACAATTTTTATCTCGGTAGGCGCATGCATCACAAAGTAGTCGTTGCCGACGGAAAAACAGCACTGATCGGGGGAATCAATATTGCCGATAAATACCACGGCACAACTGAATCCGAACCTTGGCTTGATTATGCCGTGCAGTTGTATTGTCCGGCCGCAGAAGATTTACAGAAACTGTGTAGGGGTTATTTTTTTAAACAAAGTAGCTCAAAAAAAATAAAGCCCGTCTTGCATTTGGTGGAAAAAGCAAGGGTTGGAATCTTACAGAACGACTGGCTTAAAAGTAAAACTGAAGTCTGCGATGCCTATACCAATGCCATACTTCATGCTGAAAAAGAGATAGTTATCGTAGGCTCGTATTTTTTGCCTGGAAGCATAATGGCAAAGGCATTGAAAAAAGCCTGCAAAAAAGGAATAAAGACAACGGTAATCTTAGCGGGCATTAGCGATGTGCCGTTGGTACGTAGGGCAACCGAACATTTGTATTCCTCTTTTTTAAACCACCATATGAGGATATATGAGTGGAACAAATCTGTAGTGCATGGTAAAGCTACGGTGGTAGATAAAAAATGGTCCACCGTAGGCTCATTTAACCTGAACAGTCTCAGTTGCTATGGCAGTATCGAAATGAACGTGGAAATTCACTCCGTAGAATTTGCCGAAAACCTTCGCACTGACTTTGAAAAGGTTATCAGCGAGTGTAGCGAAATTACCTGCGAGACACTCAGACAAAGAACAGGGCTAATCAACAGGTTGGCAAATTGGGTTTCTTATCAAATGGTACGTACAACCATGCTTTTTTTAACCTTTCTTCCACATTTAAGGTTTTTGAAAGACTACAGGTTATAGAATATTGATAAATGGTTATATGAACTATGGTGTCCGATTAGAAAGCTAAATACTCTAAGATGATAAAAATGTGAACACAAAGTCATTTATACATTTTAAGATAGCGAAAGAATGAATGGCTTATTAAAAGATTTGACAATGAAAAAATTTTATTACAACGAAGAACAGCAATCCTATGATGCGATTGTTGTGGGAACCGGCATCAGCGGTGGCTGGGCCGCCAAAGAATTATGTGAGAACGGTCTTAAGACCCTGGTTTTGGAACGCGGAAGAATGGTGCGTCATATCACGGACTACCCCACGGCTTACAAAGATCCTTGGGATTTTACGAACGGAGGAAAGCCGACACAGGAAGACCTTAAAAAACAACCAAAGCAGAATAGGACAGGCTACACGACCAATGCGGCAAGTGCCCTGTGGTTCGTGAACGACTTGGAACACCCCTACAACGAAATCAAACGTTTTGATTGGATGCGGGGCTACCATGTGGGAGGGCGCTCCATTATGTGGGGGCGACATAGTTACCGTTGGAGCGATATCGATTTTACCGCCAACCAGCGCGAGGGAATCGCAGTGGATTGGCCCGTTAGATATAAGGACATTGCCCCTTGGTACGATAAAGTAGAAACCTACATCGGAGTATCGGGGGAAAATCTTGGTCTGAAGCAATTGCCCGACGGCCAGTTTTTACCCATGATGGAACTCAATTGTGTCGAACAACATTTTAGGGAAAAGGTAAGTGAGAATTTAAATGGCCGTGTGGTCACGGCAGGAAGAGTCGCCAATATCACTGGAACTAAAAAATTCGAAGGCCGGCAACATTGCATGTTCCGAAACCGCTGTATACGTGGTTGCCCATTTGGGGCGTACTTTAGCAGCAATTCCTCTACCTTGCCCGCCGCCGAACGAACCGGAAACCTAACGCTAAGACCCGATTCTATTGTACACGAAGTGATGTATGATCCCGATACCAAACGCGCGACAGGAGTAAAGGTCATCGATAGGATTACCAAGGAAGCGCATGAGTTCAAGGCCAAAGTAATTTTCCTATGCGCCTCGTCCATTGCCTCAACATCCATATTGATGCAATCAAAATCCGATCGCTTCCCTAACGGTATGGGCAATGATTCCAATCAGTTGGGAAGGAACATTATGGATCATCATTTGGGTGTGGGTGCCCAAGGCAAGTTTGACGGGCTTGAAGACAAATATTATAAGGGGCGAAAACCAAATGGGGTATATATCCCGCGCTTTAGAAATCTTGGTGGCGATTCCGACCGCAAAGATTATAAGCGGGGTTTTGGCTATCAAGGCGGTGCCGGAAGAGGCAATTGGGACGATGCCGTCGCCGAACTCTCTTTCGGGAGAGATCTAAAAGAGGCCATCCTGAAACCAGGCGGATGGACCATGGGTCTCGGCGGCTTCGGCGAAGTGCTTCCGTACGAAGAAAATAGAATGACCTTGGATTATGATAAGTTGGATGGTTGGGGGCTACCTACGGTAACTTTCGATGCCGAATTCAAGGAGAATGAATGGGCCATGCGGAAGGACATGAAGGAATCTGCTGTCGAAATGCTCGAAAAAGCCGGGCTACGCGATGTGGAACCTTTTGACAACCCCGGGGCCCTAGGCCTTGGAATCCACGAAATGGGCACCGCACGTATGGGAAGGGACAAAAGAACATCGGTACTCAACGGAAACAACCAAATACACGAAGTGCCCAATGTATATGTGACCGACGGATCGTTTATGTCATCCGCAGCCTGTGTAAACCCATCCCTTACCTATATGGCATTTACGGCGCGAGCCGCAAACCATGCAGCACAACAACTTAAAAAAGGAAATATATAATCGATGGCGGAATACAAGCGAAACCTACACATCGTACAACTCATATTAAAAGATCAGTAATTTTAAAAAAAATGACTATGACAGATTTAACAATTAGCGCAAGTGCGAATGTCCTCAGAAACAATTACCTGGGCCACTTGGCCTATCTATGGCAAGGAAAATCCTATTTGATTCCTATTACCTATTATTTTGATCATGCGGACAATACAATTATTAGCTATACATCGGAAGGCCATAAAATCGATGCGATGCGAAAAAACAACTCGGTTACCGTACAGGTCGAAGAAATGCAATCTATGTTTAATTGGGAGTCGGTTATGGTGCACGGCACATTCGAAGAACTTGAAGGCACCATTGCCAAACAAAAGTTACACCTATTTACAGAAGGCATTAAAAGTATTATAAAACGAAAAGAACATAAAGAAGTCGAGTTCATCAACGAATTTTCAAGTAAATTATACTCCAGGGGCATTCCTATTGTTTACCGTATTAAAATACTGGAAATTATGGGAAAACGCAGGGAAACGTAAAGGCAACATCGCTAATCAGATGGACCTTTTTGGCTTTAAGAACCCTAACAGATCTAAATTCCAAAGTAAGAATCTCAATTGCCAACTTAAAAATAATTAGCGGACGACCATTTAAAATAACTTTTGAACTCATCGAACAATCGCTATTTGCAATTGGAGAAAAAATGCTAAAGATAGATATGTTGAATGTTATGATAAAAAGTAACTTTATATTAGTTAAGTTATGCTAAAACAAACAATTTACATATTGTCACTTTCATTGTTGGTTATCATGGCATGTAACGACGATGACCAAAGTTCACAACAGGTTAATCTGTTATTTACTGAAGATAATCTAGCAGGGGATTGGAAAAGGATTGCAGAATTTAGAGGGCAACCTAATGATTCGTTGGGAATTTTAGAGCCTACCGAAGATTTATTCGCTCAAATCGAAAGTTGCCAAAAAGACGATATGATACGATATGTAAAGGCATTCCAACAAGAAGAGAACTCCTATTTCTGGGGAATCGGAGAAGTTGCATGTCATAGCCAGATAGCCCAGTCATTTATAGAAATTGGTACTTGGACTTTTGAGGAATCAGGAAAACTAAGCCACTTTAATTCTGAGGTTAGCAAACCATTTATTGTGGTCCTATTGACGGGTCAACGATTGCGAATTCGAAAGGAATCGGGAATGGTAGAACCTGATGGGACTATCTATGAATTCACTGAATATGAACGTGTGAGATAAAGCTATTGGGCAAATTCTAATTACCATTCGGATTCTTCCTTTTTCAATTCAGGATATAAAGCATTTAGCAAGGGTATGCAATCAACTTTCTGGTTTGGACTCGTAGCATGGAACTTTGCCAACTTTTTTTGAAAGGTTTTCTTTTTGTCTAAAAGCATCAATTTTTCCCAAATACCATAGTTCTTAAAGGCTTTTTCGATGTAGCTCCAATAGTCGGTATAACTATGTATGGCATTGTTTGCGAAGGCTATCCATTGATTTTTTTGATATCTGTAGCCGATAACCTTATCTCTTTTTGCGCTTTCAATTATGCATATAAGAGGTTTGTGTTCGAAAAGTTCACCAATCATGTAACTATTATTAAGCTCATTTGCCAAACGAAAAATTATTAATGTCGATTCGTATTCAATAGGATCTGTTTCGATTTGGGCCAATATTGTTTCGTCCCCTTTCTTTAGTGTATACCCTTTTCGGATAAGTCTTCTTAAAAGCCACATTTTATCCTCAATAGCTTTATTTTCAAACATAGTTGCAAGAAGGGTATTATTGTCCTTGGATTTTTCGTTTAAATCGATTTCCAAATATGAACTATCGATCATATGCTCAAGAAAACCCATATGACCCTTTTTTGCTATTGAAAACCAGTAGTGAATTCTTGGCTGGCCATCTTTAGGTTTAAAAGCATCGGATTCATTCAATACTGATAGTTCGAATTCGTCCAAATTTTCCATATCATTTTCGATTGAAGAAAAATTATAACCTTTACTTTGCCATAAGAATCGAAGGTCATCTATTATAGAACTTGCTTTTTCTTCTGCCACTACCTTCCTTCGATGCGTTTGCATTTTGACTTGCTCTTGTCTTTCCTTTTGAAGAAGTTTGGCATGTTCCTTCTCCCTAACCTTCAGTTTTTCCGCATAGTCATAGTAATAAACCTGACAGGATTCAACGCTGAACTTAAGTTGCCGAATGCTCACAGATTTTTCTATCCATTTGCTAAGCAGTTTATTATCATCCGTTAGAAATGGATATTTGTACGTACACAGCAATCTAAAAGGTTCTGAGTCTTCATCCAGTTTGAAGAAGTTTTGAAAATCCGTAAGATATTTGATATCGCGTTCCATTTGTCGCTGGCCATGAACATCAAAATCATCCAATATCCAAATAAGAAAGATCCCTTTCCGTTGGTAAAAATCATGGCGGTCATAGATATAACGCAGGGATAGGTCGGATAACTGTATCTCGAAAACAAGTTCTTTGTCCAAATATTTACAATACACATCGGGCCTGCGTTTTTCATTTTCATCGTAAATAAAGGTATCATCTACGCAGATAGAATGAACACCATCTATGTTGGAAAGTTTTTCGGCTATTTTGTTCTTGAGTGTTTTGTGCCTTGCACTTTCTTTTCCCCGATAAAGCTGTGCCATTTGGTCTGTTTCCTCTTGCGATAGGTTGGCTTCTTTTAAGTAACAGAACGACGCATTTGGTGGGTGCTTAAAATGTAGTCTATCATACTTGCTACTGGAAACATTCAATTTTTGGTCACACTCGCAACAGTAGAGTTCTACTTCATCCCTATGATACTGCCTGCGAAGTTCAAATGAATTTTTAGCTGTGTCAAAGACATCATCCGCTTCAAGAATCTCTCCTGAAGTTTTGTCAAAAGCTACTTTTATTGATCTTTGAAATGGCATTTCTATTATTGAGTAGTTTTAAGGTTCGAAAACAAGTTTTGTAACACTTGTTTATTCGCATTCATTTTCTCCAATCGAAGTATCGCCTCCTTTAACAATTCCATAAAATCCAATTGTTTCTGTACAATCGGTAGTTCTTTGATGTAAATGCTCTCTGGATTGATTCCGTTGTTGGGATATCTTGTCATAGAACTATGTTGAATGGTCAATAGAGCACAGAAGTACAACGTATAATCTATAAATATAGAATCAAATTGAATTGGTATTAAACGATGTATTATATCTTGAAAAAAGCTTTGCGATTTATTTTTATCCGCAAGCAAATCCATAATTTCCTTTTCTGCTTCTAAAGCATCTACCGTTCCAAATTGGCCAAAGTATTTTGCCATGGCTTGCAAGTGCGATTTAAGTGTTGAATTACTATTTTCCGGAAACTTATATTCTATAGTTTTTAACCCTTTTAGCAATTCTAGATAGTCATCGAGGTCTTCCAATGTAAAATTAACCAAATCGTAATTTTTCAAACTGTCTATGACACGAATACCATCCGAAATTGATTTGTAGTATCTGGCAAAACCCTCATTAGAAAAATGCTCTAAATCTTTTGGCATTGGATAGAGTTCAAGAAGCTCTATTGCAGCCTTCATTTTTTCTTCTTTTCGCACCATAATTTTTCTGGGGATTTTAAATTGATTGTGGGAGGCCTCCTCGACTTCCTTTTCTGTAAAATCGCCGGAGAAAAGAGCCGCCGCTTTATTGGCTTTCTCACTTGCCTGCTGGAACAGGAAATAAGAGTTTCTAAAATGTCCTTTTTGATGCAGTATGGAGGCAGATTCCAAATCTTTATCGGCAATATTTAGCCAAGTATTAACAGCTATTCTCATAAGGGATGTACGTGTTGCGTGAATAATAATATTGATATTTCAATCAGTTTGTAAAACATAAACCGGCATGCCAATATACTTTCTTAAATTTACTAATAGTAAATGATAAGTTCCTGCCATTTTTCAATGGTCATTGAGATTTACTATTGCGAAAAAATATTGGCGAATGCAATTAATAGATAGAAAAGATCTAGAAAACTGGGCAGACACCTATGATTCCATGGGCTATCTGCCCTACTTGATGTTGCGTTTGACAAGGGCTTCTACACCGAATACGACTTTCGTTGATATTCCGTTCGGAAGTGCTGTGACCGTTGGGGGTTGGGACGGAGTTGTAAAATGTTCGGGTTGTGGAAACCATGTTCCCGATGGAATTTCATTATGGGAGTTTGGGACAGATTCAAATGTCAAGGGCAAAGCAGAAAAAGAATATACTAAACGAACTGCCGATCCCTTGGGTTATGACATAGGTCAATCCACTTTTGTTTTTGTAACACCAAGATTTTGGAAGTTCAAAGAGAAATGGAGACAGGAAAAGATTGCCGAAAAGAAATGGAAAGATATAAGGGTATACGATTCTTCTGATTTAGCACAATGGTTGGATTCAACTATGGCGGTTGCCAGATGGTTCTCAAGTTACATCGGAAAATACCCTATGGACGGTATTGTTACGGCTGATGAATATTGGGAGGAATGGTCTTCGGGACCGGCTGGAATTCTACCTCCTGAGACGGTTACCTCGGGACGGCAAAAGGAAATGGAATTATTGGCAAATTTTCTAAATGACAGTCCTGCAATTAAAGGTGTTAAAGCTTCGACCAAAGGAGAAGCGATTGCCTTCATTATTGCTTGTGCGAAACAATTTGATCAGCCACTGAACGAGAGATTCTTTTCTAAAACCCTATTGGTCGATACTGAAGGAAATTATAGAGGTATTCGCATTAACACGACAGCTCTCAACCTAATTCCAAGATTTGAAGACACCCAACCCCTCTATGCGGCAATAGCCAAAGGTCATCACGTGCTTGTTCCGCTCGGAGGGGATGATTCCTTCAATCAAGATACCATTGTGCTACCAACGATTGAAAAAGATGGGCAAGTAGCTAGTCTAATTGATATGGGCCTATCAAGGGAGGATGCAGTAAAGTATTCTAGGGAATCAGGTCGCAACATTACAATTCTAAAAAGATTGATAGGTTTTCCACATTTGTCCGCAAAGTGGCTAAATAAGGAAGATATCCGAGATATAGTACCAGCACTACTGCTCGGCAGATGGAACGAAAACCACCTTGGAGATAGGGAGCTTCTGGAACAACTATCGAGTCAGACCTATGCCGACTATATTAAAGTCATAGCATACTGGAGGGATATCGATGAGTCCCCGATAATTCAAATAGGCGAAACTTGGAGGCTCCTCTCTCCGCTGGATGCATGGACGCAATTGGCACCTGTACTACAGGAAGAAGACTTAAAACTTTTAGGGCAGTGCTTTCTACAGGCTTTTCAAAATGGGAATCCCAATATAGAGGATGCTAATCCGTTATTTTCTGAAGTGCAATATTTAAGTCGAGAGAAAAAATTTTCTGGTTGGGCGCGAGAAGGCTTGATACAGTCTTTGATACTGATAGCACACTTTGGGAAAAGTCTTAAAATTCCCCAACTTGCCATGCCACAAGATTGGGTGGATGGACTACTAAGTCGATTGCTTAATGATGTGGACGGAAAACTTTGGATATCGTTGGATCATGAATTACCACTAATTTCGGAAGCTTCCCCAGAGGTTTTCCTTAATTCGGTCGATAAATCCCTGTCTATGGACCCGCCCCCAATAATGGATATGTTCGAGGAGCATGAAGGGTTCTTGTATAGGAATAGCAATCATACCGGTTTGTTGTGGGCATTGGAGGGATTGGCTTGGGCTCCTGAATACTTATATGCAACAACCGTTTTATTATTAAAGTTATCCAAATTGGATCCCGGTGGAAATTTATCCAATCGACCTATCAATAGCCTTGCTGAAATTTATAAGCCATGGCACTATCAGACCCTAGCCGATTTTTCCGAAAGAATGGATGTTTTGAAAAGGGCGGTATTTGAGGAAAAAGAATCAGGTTGGGTACTATTGTTGAGTATGCTGCCCGATAGCTTGGGTGTTGCACAGCCAACTCACAAAATGAGATGGCGTTTGTTTGCCGAGAATCTCAATCTTACGTACACCTATGATGAAATCTTTGGCACATATTCTACTGTCGTTGATTTACTTATTTCAATTTTTGACAACTCCGATGAGAGATTGTCCGAGCTGATAAAAAATTCTGTGAAACTTTCCCCGCCTGATAGGGTTAAAATTTTAGAATTGGCGAATCAGAGTATTGCAGATTTGAAACGGAATAAATTTGTTACGTGGGACGCGATTAGGGAAATCCTAAACCACCATCGATCACACCCCGAAACCGATTGGGCGTTGCCGGAAGAAGTATTGGCTGATTATGAAGCTCTCTATAAAAAACTAGAGCCTCAAAATACCGTTAAAAAACATCTATGGCTTTTTAATGACCACTGGCCCCATTTTCCAGAGGGTTTTAAAGATGTCAACGATGCAGCGGTCGATCGCTATAAAACACAGGAAATAAAAATTGACGAAGAAAGAGAAAAAGGTTTAAAGGCTATTCTGAAAGAATTGGGCATTGGTAAAACTCTTGAATTAGCTTCCGATGTAAAGGAGAAATGGAGTTTTGGCAAGGCGTTGGCGAATATAACGGATAGCCATGAATCTGTGCTGACAGTACTAAAACTAATGAAAACAGGAGATTTTGAAGAATGGTTTGTCCACAGTTATATATACTTTAAAGCTCATGAGAATGGTTTTGAGTGGCTTTTGGAATTTTATGAAGAAATAAAAGGGGATTTTAGCGAGGAACAGTTAGCGCATTTGTTCATACCATTGGATCAATCGAAAGAACTTTGGGAGTTTATAGATAACACTAACGACGAATTGGTCGAAAAATATTGGGTCAACATGTTACCTAGATTTCATAATCTAACCCAAAAAGAAAAAATATACGGTACAGAAAGGCTAATATCTTTTAAAAGATTTTTTACAATAATCAATAGTGGACATACAATTTTCGAGGACATCCCATCGGATTTGTTGGTTGAATTATTAGAGAAAACGGCGTTGGTCAAGGCAAATGAAAAAGTAAATTTCAGGGAATATGAACTCTCCAAAATTTTCGAGGTCCTTGATGCAAGGGACGATGTTGAGCACCAAAAACTCATAAACTTAGAATGGTTGTATCTTCCTGTATTGGCAAGATATGGTGCCCATAGAAGTCCAAAAATTCTTCATAAAGAACTCACTGAAAACCCGGATTTCTTTATTGAATTGTTAAAGTGGGCTTATAGGCCAAAAGATAATGATAGAGCAGAGGCCGAAGCACTAGACACCGCTGATCTGGATATTCAAGAGCGCGCAAAGCAAGCCTATCAGCTTTTGAGTTCATGGAAAGGTATTCCTGGGGTTGAAAAAGACGGAACCATCGATAAGAATAAATTGTTGAGTTGGATCGATCGTGCAAGACATTTAGCCAAGGAAGCAGATCGTATTGAGGTCGCTGATGCGCAAATAGGGCAAAGTCTGGCTCAGTATCCGGAAACTGGTATAGAATGGCCGCCCGATGAAATCTGCGAAATTATCGAGCAAATAAATACTGATAGTTTAAAAAGAAATTTTTCAAGTGCCACCAGCAACAAGAGAAGTTTTTCCTCAAGGGGTGCCTTTGAAGGCGGCGACATAGAACGTAGTAAGGCTATGTATTTCGAAAAATTAGCTTTAAGGATAAAATCAAAATATCCGAATGTTGCGGCAATACTTCAGAGGTTATCAAAAAGATATTTGATAGACGCCAAAAGAATGGATGATCGTGCTGAAAGAGATAAATTGGAGTATTAACCCAAATTTTAAGAATCCTCCTTTTCGGAGGTCGTAAACAGAACTTCTGTCTGAAATAAAATTAATGTCGCCATGATTACCCACAAGTGAAGGTGGCATAATTATTTCTAAAAAATCTATACGAATCTTTTGAAACAAAACTTTTTTATGATACTTTTACCGTATATAAAACCGCATACGCCGTATGTAGTTTATAAGATTTAAGCGATTATTAACTCGCTGTTAATTAAAGAGTTATAAAACCGCGGGATAGAGCAGTAGGTAGCTCGTCGGGCTCATAACCCGAAGGTCGCTGGTTCGAGTCCAGTCCCCGCTACTAGCAAACAAAGCCACTGAAAATTCAGTGGCTTTTTTTATGAACTTCATTTTGAAATATAATTTCATGTTTAGAAAGACAAAATCGTAAAAGAAACACCTTAAACCCCACCTTTTAAGTTCTTGGTAAGTTTCCATTTATTCTTAGAACCAAAAGTTGGGTTTTCCTTAAAATATGCCGCTCTAGTTACTTTAGAGGTTTTATGGTCCCCTAAATGACTCCAACCTGGTGGCATAAAAATGTAGAGAATTTTATTCTTAATACCCGGTGCTTTAAATAATGCCACAAACTCCCCGAAATAAACATCCATAAAATTACCAGAATCCATCTCTCTGGTAATACCATATTCAATCTTTACCTCTTTTTCCTCTTCTTGATAGGTACCAAATACATGATCCCAGATATTTAGGAGGTTACAAAAATTGGTATCCATGTATAAAGGATTTCTTGCATGATGTACTCGATGGTGAGAAGGGGTCAACATAATCTTATTCAATGGACCAAAACGCGCATCTTTAATTACGTTTTCCCCAATATGAATAAACGCACCGTAGGTACCATCGATAAACATAATCAAAAACAATAATTCTGGTTGTACTCCCAAAAGAATACATACTGTGGTCCTTATTGTATCTGCGTATGGTGCTTCTAAAAAAAAGTGCGCATGTGTTACCGACAAATTCATATTTTCCGGTGCGTGATGTGTAGAATGTAGACACCAAAACAAACGGACTTTATGCCCCCAATAATGATATAGAAAATGTGCAAACTCCCATATGATGTAGGCATAAACGAACCAATACCATGTCATCTCTGTCTGAAATGGCGCATATTTTTGAAATAACCCAATACATATCGTAATCATGGCTATCGCTATAAACCTTCCTATAAACCTATTGAATATATAAATCAGAAAATTGATTTTATACACCTTAGTATCCGGCTTTTTATAAACTAACCCCAGTATAAACTCCAAAATCAATAACAAAGGAATTATTGGGTAGATCAACGATACCACGCCATCATATGTTGTAAATGTACTGTAATTACCAGATTGTAAAATTTCCCACGCCTGCGATATTCCCAAAAAACCTATTACTTCATTATACAACGTATCTAAAACTTCCATTCATCCATATTTTAAGTTATACCATCATCTTAAATGCCATAAACGCTGCTTTTTTTATACCTCCTTATTAGTATTGATTGCACAGTATTAATTTAATTTTGCGATCGAGTTCTAAATTAAAACTCCCAGTTCCATGGCTTTTTATCCTTTTCAATTTACCCATTTAACCTAATTGCATATGTGTTAATTTAGCCGAACATCTAAAAATAAGCCCTAAACAACATGATTTGTATTCTTAAAATTATCAGCTAAATCCTTTATTATTAAGCCAAAATTTTTCAGATAATTAAGCTAAGGAAGCAAATGTTTTATTTTAATCCAATTCATTGCAAAAACCTATTTGAGTTAATTTACACACAAGCCTGTCTTTATTTTTAGAGTTAATTATCTTTATGATATAATCTTTCCATCCAGTGTAACTAGTGATAATTTTGTTTTTCTAACCATTGGTTTTAAGGAATGTTGGTTTAACTTACCTTTATCGTCTCCTTTTAAAAAATGTTTTTCCAAAAGATGAAAACCGCTTTACTTCTTATCATTACCTTATGTATGCTGCCATTTTGGAGTATTGGTCAAAATTTGTCTCCCCCAATACGAAATTATAGCAGCTATGAGTATAACGCTGCCAGTAAAAATTGGGGACTGTCCATTGATGAGAACGGAGAGTTATATGTAGCTAATAACAACGGACTGCTACATTTTAATGGAGAAACCTGGACACTTAACAAATTACCCAACAAAACTATTATTCGTTCTGTCTCCTATGATAACGGCAAAATTTTCACCGGATCTTATGAAGAATTCGGATTTTGGAAAATGAACCCGTATGGTTCTTTAGAGTACACATCTTTAACACACTTAATAACCGACCATGAATTTACGAACGAAGAATTCTGGCAAATAATACCGCTTGATGACCAAATCATTTTTAGATCATTTTCCACCGTTTATATCTACAAGAATGAAAAAATTACGGTTTTAGATGCTCCTTTTGTTGTCACCAACATAGCAAAGCATGAAAATAAAATTATAGTTGCCGGAGAGCAAAAAAGATTATACTGGGTAGAAGACAATAAGCTTATCCCTCTAGAATCACAAGATATCTTAGAAGGTAAAACCATAGTTGATATGGTCTCTTTTAGAGATCATCTATTAATTGGCACCAAACTCAACGGCTGTTTTTTACTTATAGACGGTCGGGTCGAATTACTCGACGATTCCATTAATAATGAATTAATGGAACATCAATTAAATAAGGTATTATCAGTAGACCAAAATACGGTTGCTTTTGGCACTATCAAAAACGGAATTTATACTTATAATTTTAAACACAACACCTTTCAAAACCTCAACAAATCTTTAGGGCTGCAAAACAATACTGTTTTGGCAATGTTACAGTTTAAAGATCAATTATGGTTAGGTCTTGATAATGGTATAGATAAGATTCAATTAAAAAACCCTATTACTTATTACACTGACCATTCGGGTGTTTTGGGTACGGTGTATGACCTTGTTGATTACAACAATGAATTGTATTTGGGCAGTAATACGGGTATCTATTATTTTGAAGATGACAAATTACAATTTGTACCAGGTTCACAAGGCCATGTTTGGGATTTAGAAATTATAGATGGTGACCTTTTTTGCGGACACAATACTGGTACTTTCATATTAAAAAACGGAGTTCTGAATAAAGTCTCGGATATTTCTGGAGGCTACCAAATTGCCAAAGTACCTGAAACCCAATCCTCATATATTCAAGGAACATATACCGGCTTAGCGAATTACAAAAAAGATAAAAATGACAATTGGACATCTAACCGGGTTACGGGTATTGATTTTCCGGTGAAGCAACTATGTTTTGAAAACGCAACAACCTTATGGGCAGCTCACCCATACAAAGGGCTTTTCAAAATAAAAATGAACGATTCTAACACGAAAGTTCTTGCGATAACAGAAATAGAATCGGGTACAATACCCAATACATATAACATTAAGTTATACAACATTAAGAATCAGATAATTCTATCAAGTGAAGGTAAATGGTTTAAATATGACCCTATATCAGATGTTATTTCAGAATTTGAAGAATTCAAAAATTATGTAAACATGAATCTTGTCAACTATAATGACACCAGCTATTGGTTTTTTGATAATGACAACCAGAAGAAGCTGATCCATACAGATTTGGCGAATAATCAATTCACTTTAGATGATGCACTACTTAGAAAAAGACTGGCTATAGAGACCGAAACAATAGTTAATTACAATGATTCTATTTATTACTTTACCCTTACAGATGGCTTTGGAAAACTTAACCTCAATAAATTTGAGAATGAACTAAAGAACGTAGAATTACCTACACCAAGATTAAGCTCTTTTAAGGTTGAAGACAATGAAAACTATTTATTAAACACCGACACATTTGAAATACCCTTTAACAAGTCTAAGTCTTTACTTGTTAAGGTATCTGCCGGTAGTTTTAAACAGTATACTTATTTCTATGAGCTTAAGGGGCCTATTGATCAATCTAATTACTTAAACAATGGCACAATCAATCTTCAAAACCTACCATTTGGAGATTATACTTTAAAAATACATACGGTAAGTATCGGCAACGAACTTTCAGTACCTAAAACCATTAAATTCAAAATATTGAGACCATGGTATTTTTCCAATTGGAGTTTACTAGGGTATTTGCTGTTATTTATTGCCAGTATAATTCTCGTACGTTGGTACAACAAACAGAAATTAGCCAAAAAACATAACCTGTTAAAAATTAAAATGCAACGAGAGCAAGATGAACGCTTGGCACAAATAGAGAAGGAGAAGCTAGAAAAAGAAATTAAAAGAAAACAGACCGAACTGGCAAGAACGACAATGAGCGTTGCCAAAAAGAATGAATTGATTATCGAACTTAAAGACCTTATTGCGCTAAATCAAGATGCATTTACCAACAAACAACGTTTTAGATCTCTATCTAAAAAACTGGACAGCTCAATGAACGAAGATCAAGATTGGAAACATTTTGAGGTTAGTTTTAAAGAATTGCATGAAGACTTTTTTGAAAACCTTTTAAAGAAGTACCCAAAACTAACTCCGAAAGATCTCAGATTATGCGCTTATCTAAAAATGAATCATACTACAAAAGAGATAGCTCCTTTAATGGGTATTTCAGTAAGAGGTGTTGAAATACATAGGTATCGTTTGCGTAAAAAATTGAACATAGACAGCTCTCAAAACCTATCAAACTATCTCATAAAATTTAAATAAAACAATAATTCACCGTATTCAGAACTACTACCCGTATTAAGAATGCGTTAATTGTATACATCATTACTACATCATTACGTTAATTTTTACTTTTAAATTAACACATCTACTACTGCAAGTGCCCATATTTAAGGGTTTTCACGCTACACACTCCATTGATGTACTTTTTATGTAGTTTAATAAAAAGTAAGGGCTAGTTGTTTTGATAACTTGCTACTGAAATTAACAACTTGATAATTTTACAACTCAATTTTTAAACAATTATGAAAATAGGAATCAAAATTTTAACATTCTGCATTTTACTGACCCATTTGACGGTTTTTGCGCAAAATGGAATTTCGGTTTCGGGAACTGTAACCGATGATAGTGGACAACCATTACCAGGCGCTAGTATCATTGTAAAAGGTACTACAACAGGAACCCAAACTGATTTTGACGGATTATATGCATTAAACGATGTACCCAATAATGGTACACTTGTAATTAGCTACATCGGTTACTCTACTCAAGAAATCGCTGTTAACGGTCTAACAACCATAGACATTTCATTATCTGAAGATTCACAAGCTTTAGATGAAGTAGTGGTAGTCGGTTACGGTACACAGAAGAAAGCGGATCTTACGGGATCAATTACAACAATTAAAACCGAAGATATCACTAGAACCCCTACCAGTGCCGCCATGCAATCATTACAAGGAAAAGTAGCGGGACTCCAAGTAGTGAGTAGCGGGGCTCCGGGTACTGGACCAACAATTCGTGTTCGTGGTATCGGCTCTTATGTGGGCGGTGCCTCTAACCCACTATACGTAGTGGACGGTACTTTCTTCGATGATATCGATTTTTTAAATACAGAGGATATTGAAACCATCTCTATTCTTAAAGATGCATCTGCATCTGCAATTTATGGGGTAAGAGCCGCAAACGGTGTGGTATTGATCGAAACCAAATCGGGTAAGATCAACCAAAAGCCAGAAATAACCTATAATGGTTACCAAGGTGTACAGATTGCCCAAAATGTGGTAACACTTTCAAATTCAGAACAGTTTGCAACTTTAGCAAGGGAATCTGGATCTGCTGCAGAAGCACAGTCTATAGATAATGCCATACAACGTTATGGTAGAAGTAGAATTAACCCTAATGTACCAGATGTCAATACAGATTGGTACGATTTAATACTTCGCCATGCGTTACAACAGAATCACAGTATAGGCGTTGCCGGTGGAACAGAATCCGTAACATATTCTTTAGGTTTAAACTACTTTGAGCAAGAAGGTATCTTGAATATGAAAAATGATTACGAGCGATTCAACATTCGATCTAAGATCAATGTAGATATTACCGATCGTTTAGATATTGGTATTTCAACACTATTCAGTAACGGAACAACATACAGACCAGAAGAGACAGCGTTTGCATTGGCATACTATGCCACCCCTACAATGCCTGTTCTTGACCCTTCAAAAACTGAGGCATACCCAAGACCTTATGCAAATGCTCAAGATTTAGGGTATAGAGGTACGCAGAATCCGTTTCCTGTTATGGAGAATACCGAAAACAGGGATAAAATCAGAAACACCTTGACTACGGTAGATTTAAACTACCAATTAGTTCCGGATAAATTAACACTAAAAACTGCTTTTTACCACAATTTCGAAACCACCGAAACTAGAGAAGTAGACTTACCTTATTTTTTCGGAAATGGTAATGCTTTTAGGGAAAATGCTGAGCTGGTAAAAAAGAATGCCACTTTCTCCGAGCAAACTTGGGACAATACATTAACCTATGATGACAGCTATGGTAAACATAATCTAACAGCATTGGTAGGTACTTCATACAGAGACCGTTCTTATGAGCAACTAGAGGCAAAAGGTCTTAACTTCCCTAACGGTACAGGTATTGGTGATGAGTCTTATTATCTAGATCTTGCCAATTCTATTGATGTCGCTGGTGTTGGTGATGACGGAGTAAGACAATATTTCTTCTCTTACTTTGGTCGTGTTGCATATAACTATGACAGCAAATACCTTATCTACGGAACATTTAGAGCCGACGGTACTAGTAAATACCAAGAAAAATGGGGCTATTTCCCTACTGTTGGTGTGGGTTGGGTACTATCTGAAGAATCTTTCCTAGAGAACAGCAACGTAATAGACTTTTTAAAATTAAGAGCCAGTTGGGGAGAATTGGGTAATGCCAATGTAGACTCAAGTACCGGCGGAATTACATCTGATGCCGTAGATGCTGCCTTTGGTGATGTTCGTTATCCAGGCCTAGTAACCAGTAGTGATTTTGAAGCCCTAAAATGGGAGGTTACTGCAGAAACCAACGTTGGTTTAACCACCAGATTATTCGATAATAAATTAACCATTGATTCTGATTACTACGTTAGGGAAACTCGCGATGCGGTTATACCGGTATCAAGATTATTGGTGCCAGGGGAAACCAGACAAAATGTGGGCGTAATTAGAAACTCCGGTTTTGAAATTGTTGCAAATTGGAACCAAAGAGTATCCGACAATTTTAGTTTTAGTGTTGGCGGTAACTTCTCTACTCTTAAAAATGAGGTATTGGATCTAGCAGGTCAAGAAAACCTTACTACAGGTGGTGACACTGCCCAGCGTACTGTCGTTGGTGGTACTATTAGTCCGTTCTTCGGATTAAAAGTAGACGGTGTATACCAGACCGATGAGGAAATTCAATCCGACCCCGCTGCACAGGCTGCCATTGCAGACGGACTGACCGTTGCCCCAGGAGATTTAAAATTTGTAGATCAGAACGGAGATATGGTGATCGATGCTCAAGATAGAGTCGATCTTGGCTCATACCTTCCAACCTATTCGTTCGGATTCAACTTAGGAATGAATTACAAGGCATGGGATTTTAACCTGAATGTTATTGGGCAAGGAGGAAATGTAATCGCAAACCAAAAGCGTTTTGCTATTCGTCAGACTCCAGATGCCAATATTGATAGGGATTTTGCAGTAAATAGATGGAACGGTGCCGGTAGTACAAACAGCTACCCATCTGCCAGAGGTATTAGAAACCCTTGGAGCAACCAGTTCTTAAGCAGCTTCTTTGTTGAAAAAGGAGATTATGTAAGACTACAGAACGTAACCTTGGGCTATACAATTCCAAAGCTAAATGGAAAATTTAATCCTGATATTAGATTCTACATTACTGCAGAACGTCCATTGTCATTCTTCAGCTATAATGGTTTTACCCCAGAAGTTTCAGATGGTAGAGATACACAAACCTATCCTATACCTGGTGTATACACATTTGGCGTAAATATTAAAATTTAAAAATACAGCTATGAAATATATAAAAGTAAATAAACTAACAGTGCTTTTAGCCTTTCTAGGTACTGTACTAATAGGTTGTTCCGATGACCTGGACCAACCTGAACTGAACAATAATTTTGCCGGAGGAACAGATTTTTCACAGACAGATGATATGATCTTATCCTTGATCGGTGTATATCAATCTGTAGCCGATAGAGGTTGGGAACAACCTTTGGTGGTTGCCACAAGAGGTGATGATGTTAATGCCGCAGGTGACCAACAAGGGTTAAAAAACCAAGATCGTTACGTGTATGATAATTCATTCTTTGGATCAAGAACCTTATGGGAAACCTACTATGGCGATATCATCGGCGCACATACAGGTATGGAGCAGATTGAAAGATATATGGAGTTTGCAGATGATGAAGGTATCGCTTTAGGTAACCAGTATATAGCCGAGGCTAAAGTTTTGAGAGCTATCCTTTTGTTTCAACTATCGCAGGTGTACGGTTCGGTATTTATACCAACCTCATCGAACCTTAACGATTTTGCAGATGTTACTTCGGTACCAAGTAAAGATGAAGTAATGCAGCATATCTCTGATCAAATGGATGAAGCAATTCCGTTCTTACTTGACCTAAGACCAAACGAACGTACAGATTTACCTGGCGGAGTTACGAAATACACCGCTTTGATGATCAAGGCGGAAGCAAATCAAGAACTAGAGAATTACCAAGCTGTTGCAGATGCTACAGGTGAAATCATAGCTTCTGGAAAATTCAGTTTATTCCCAGATTATTATGAGCTATTCAAAACTCCGGGAAAATTAAGCGATGAAAACTTATTTGAATTCCAATATTCTGATTTTGGTAATGGCGAAGGCGATAGGGTTAGTCACTTATACGCTCCCTATGGTCCTAACTCATGGAATCCGGCAGTAGATGGTTCCAGTAACGGATGGGGATTCTTTGAGCCTAGTTTAAAGTTTATAGAATTTATGTTGGACAGAGGTGAGACAGACCGTTTGGAAACTTCTGTTTTCTTTAGCCAAAAAGGAATTGACAGCTTAATTGCCACAACACCTTACACGGCAGAAACTTTGCCTTCATTCGTATCACCAGTAACTAGAGACGGTGATGAAAATACGTCTACCGTTCGTTCCATATTCTCAAGTGGTAAGCACTATTTACCGACCAATCAATTAATACCTGGGCGAACCGAATATGGCAGTAACAAAAACAATATTGTTTTTCGTTACTCTGAAACTTTGTTGATGTATGCAGAAGCTTTGGTTCAAGGTGCCAATAATTCTGTTATGACAGCAGATGAGGCAGTAAACCAAGTACGCGCAAGGGCAAACATGGCTCCTTTAAGCGGTGTTACGCTTGATCAGATCGTTGATGAAAAATATGCCGAGCTATCCATGGAATGGGGTAAACGCTTTTTTGATATGGTGCGATTGGGCAGATATGATGAACTAAGTTTTGACGGAAGAACATTTACGGAAGACAAGGCTTTTGTAACCTATCACCAAGATCAAATAGACGAGTTTCCAATATTAGGTGAAATAGCAAACTAAAAACTAACTAACATGAAACATTTAAAACACATATTTACATTCTTGTTGGCCGCCTTTTTTATGGTTGCCTGCGAAGATGGTATAGATTCTCTTACCGAGGTTGATCCAGGTGCCGATGAAACTGCACCGAATATCACCATTACTTCACCTACCGAAGGTTTGGCGGTAAAAGTAAATGAAGAACTAGCAACGATCACCATAAAATTTGAAGCCGAAGATGATATCGAATTGGCTTCTGTAAGTGTTGCCTTAGATGGCACCACAATTAAGAGCTATTCAGATTTTCTAGATTATAGAAGATTGGTCGTAGATGATCTTGTATACGATCAATTAGCCGATGGTGAGCACGTGCTTACCGTTACGGCAACCGATCTAGATGGTAAAACAACCAACAGCATGGTCAACTTCACCAAAGAACCTGCTTATGTTTCTAAATATCCAGGTGAAATTCTATACATGCCTTTTGATGGCGCATATGTTGATTTGATCAGTTTTGAAGAAGCTGAAGAAATTGGAAGTCCATCTATAAGTGAAGATAATATTGCGGGCGATGGTTCATACCAAGGTGCAACCGATACTTATTTGACATTAGATTCAGAGCGTTTTAAAAATGCCGAATTCAGTGCTATTTTTTGGATGAAGGTAAACAGTACTCCTGATCGCGCAGGTATTTTAACCTTAAGTGCCCCGTTGATCGATGGTACCGATAATGACCTTACGAAAGGATTTAGATTTTTCCGTGAAAATGCCAATGGTAAGCAGCGCTTTAAACTGAATGCCGGTTCTGGTGATGCTGGAACTTGGTTTGACGGTGGCGAAGCTGCAGATGTAGACCCAACGACCGGAGAATGGATAAACCTAGCCTTTACTATTTCAGGTTCTGAAGCAGCTGTGTATATAGATGGTCAAATTGCAAGTGAAGGTGCTTTTAACGGAATTGACTGGACAGACGTTAACGTACTTTCCATTATGTCGGGCGCACCTAACTTTACAGCGTGGAACCACTTATCGGACGAAAGTTTATTAGATGAGCTTCGTATTTTCAACAGAGCCATTTCTCAAGAAGAAATTCAACAAATAATGGCTGACGATTCAGGTGAATTTGTTTCTACCTACCCCTCTACTTTTGACGGTGAAATGTTCTATATGCCATTTGATGGTAGTTACAATGAACGTTTTAGAAACATTGACGCTACCGTTGTAGGTACACCAGGTTTTGCCGGTGAAAGTGTAGAAGGTGATAATGCCTACGCAGGTGCAACAGATTCTTATTTGACTTTTCCAACGAATGAATCCGGAGCTTTAACTACCGAAGAATTCAGTGCCACGTTATGGTACAAATTAAACGCCGATCCAACAAGAGGTTCCATTCTGGTAATGGGTCCTGAAGATGTGGATAATGCAGGATACCCCGATGTACAGAACAAACGTACCAACGGGTTCCGATTCTTTAGAGAGGGCGATGCCACACGACAGGTTTTCAAATTGAATGTTGGTAATGGTGAAGGTGAATCTTGGTTTGACGGTGGCGATGCAGCTGCGTTAGACCCTACCGCTACAGAATGGGTACACTTGGCATTTACCATCTCCGGCACCGAGTGTGTAGTGTATTTTGATGGTGAAATTGTATCACAAGGTGTTTTCACAGGAGTAGATTGGACAGGGTGCGATATTTTATCCATCGGTTCGGGAGCTCCACGATTTACCGAATGGGGCCATGGCTTTGATCTTAGTTTTATTGATGAACTTAGATTATATAACAAGGCTTTGACACAACAAGAAATTCAAGATATAAGACAAGCAGGTCTTTAAATACGATAATAGTTTAGTTTAAATTAGTTAATGCAGTAGATTTTTATGAGGTTATTTTTAATTTCAATGACCATTGCAGCTTTGTTAGTGGGGTGCAATGGTCAATCCTCTAAGTCCAAACTTAGAGAACAGAGCCAGAATGTAGAACAGATTAAAATTACAGATGAACAGCTATTGGACTCCGTTCAAAAGCAGACGTTCAATTATTTCTGGGAAGGTGCAGAACCCACTTCGGGACTCGCAAGAGAGAGAATTCATTTAGACGATATTTACCCAACTCATCATAAGGATATCATTACAATTGGTGGTTCGGGTTTTGGTGTTATGGCAATTTTAGTAGGTATTGAAAGGGGTTTTATTACTCGCGAAATGGGTCTTGAACGACTTGAAAAAGCAGTAGATTTTCTAGACAATGCTGATCGTTTTCATGGTGCTTGGCCACATTGGCTAACTCCCGACGGAAAGATGACGCCGTTCAGTAAAAAAGATAATGGCGGTGATTTAGTAGAAACCGCATTTCTTATTGAAGGTTTATTGACCGTTAAAGAATATTTTAAAGATGGTAACCAACGTGAACAAGAACTTGCCCAACACATACAACAATTATGGGAAGAAGTAGAATGGGATTGGTACACGAAAGGTGAAAATGTACTGTATTGGCACTGGTCACCTGAATATGAGTGGGACATGAATTTCCCTGTTGGTGGTTACAACGAAGCATTGATCATGTATATTTTGGCAGCAGCTTCTCCAACGCATCCGATTTCCAAAGAGGTTTACGACCAAGGTTGGGCTAGAAATGGAGCAATCTCAAAAGACACTACTTTTTACGGGCTACCAACTGTTTTAGACCATTATGAAAGTGATGCTTCGCCTGTTGGTCCAATGTTCTGGGCACACTATTCCTTTACGGGATTAAATCCTAAAGGATTAAAAGACCAGTATGCAGATTATTGGGAGTTGAACAAAAACCATACAATGATCCAATACAAGTATGCCGTTGATAATCCGAAGAATTTTAAAGGCTATGGCGAAGATTTATGGGGACTTACTTCTAGTTACTCCATGAAAGGATATGCAGGGCATAGACCAGATAGGGATATCAGTGTTATTTCGCCAACTGCAGCTCTTTCGTCCATGCCGTATGCACCTAAAGAGAGTATGGCATTTTTAAGAAACCTATATACCAATCACGATACGCTTGTTGGTAAATATGGTCCGTATGATGCTTTCAGCTTAGAGGAAAATTGGGTATTGCCCAGATATTTGGCTATAGACCAAGGTCCTATTCCCGTAATGATCGAAAACCACAGAAGCGGACTATTCTGGATGCTATTTATGACCAATAAAGATGTAGTTAAGGGCTTGGATAAATTAGGATTTTCAGTAGCATCACCACAATGAAGGGCAGAAACCAACAAAGGCATCAAAAGAAAATACTCCAAAAGGCGTACGTAGTACTCTTGGGAATTTTAACGGTAACGGTGATGGCATGTTCATCATCGGAACCCGATGCCCCAACGGGTGAATCTGAACTTCCGGAAACTCCTACTGAACCAGAAACAGATCCTCAAGTACCAGAAATTTCAGACGAAGAACTTTTGGATTTAACGCAGCAAGAAACCTTCAAATATTTTTGGGATTATGCTGAGGCAAATTCTGGTGCGGCTCGCGAACGTTTTCATCCTAACGAACCTTCTAACGACCCAAATACGGTAAGTATAGGTGGCACAGGTTTTGGTTTAATGGCGCTGTTGGTTGGTGTAGAAAGAGGCTTTATCACGCGAAGCGAATCCGTAGAACGTATTGAACAGGTTTTAAATTTCTTGGAATCTGCAGACCGTTTTCACGGTGCGTGGCCACATTGGTTAGATGGTGCAAACGGTACGGTTAGACCTTTTAGCGAAATGGATAATGGAGGCGACCTAGTTGAAACCGCATTTTTGGCACAAGGCTTAATCTGTATAAAAGAATATTTTAAGAATGGCAACGATGCAGAAAAATCACTGGCAGATAAGGCAGATGCCCTATGGAAAGGTGTTGAATGGAACTGGTATACCCAAGAAAAAAATAGCCTTTATTGGCACTGGAGCCCCAATTACGGTTTTGACATCAACCTAGAGCTAAAAGGGTATAATGAGGTAATGATTACTTATGTAATGGCTGCCGCTTCACCAGATTTTTCAATTGATAAAGAGGTTTATACCAATGGTTGGGCATCAAACGGGTCTATTACAGATGCAACCAGTGCATATAATATTCCGTTGGTGGTGGATCATGCAGGAAATTCCCAAAAGGGCGGACCTTTATTTTTTTCGCACTATTCTTTTTTAGGTCTTAACCCAAACAATTTAAGTGACGGATTCGTCAATTATTGGGACGCAGCGGTAAACCATTCAAAAATTAACTACCTGTACTGCGTTGAGAATCCTAAAAACTACATCGATTATGGTGAAAATTGCTGGGGATTAACGGCAAGCTACTCTAGAAATACCGATGGTACTTTAGGTTACAATGCGCATAGCCCAAGCAATGATATAGGGGTGGTTTCGCCAACGGCAGCCATAAGTTCTATACCGTATACTCCCGAAGAATCGCTAAAAGCGTTACGCTATTTTCATCAGAATAAAGATGAATTATTAGGGCCTGCTGGGTTTTATGATGCTTTTAGTCCGCAGAACAATATTTGGGTGGCAGAAGCATATTTGGCTATAGACCAAGGTCCTGAAATCGTTATGATAGAAAACTACAGAACGGGGCTACTCTGGAATCTTTTTATGCAAAATGAAGACGTTCAAAACGGACTTGACAAACTTGGATTTACCTATGAAAAATAAACACTTCCTTTTTCTTGCCTTACTGGTCATTGGCAACTTTATAAGTACAGCGCAAGATGTCAATCTATTTGAAAAAAAAGAATTGATCATTGCAAAAGATACATTGCGGTACAGAATTCTCTATCCAGAAAATTTTGATACCGAAAAAACATATCCGTTAGTACTATTTTTACATGGTGCAGGTGAAAGAGGAAATGATAACGAAAAGCAACTAACCCATGGTAGTTCTTTGTTTTTAAATAAAAACAATAGAACCAAATTTCCTGCAATTGTAATTATGCCCCAATGTCCTACAAATGATTATTGGGCACAGGTACACGTAGATCGCACAAATTATCCCGTACAGTTAGATTTTCAGTTTAAAAAAGGACCTACCAAAGCAATGGAAATGGTCTTGCAATTACTGAAAAACTATCAAAAAGAAAGCTTTGTAAATAAAAATCAAACTTATGCCATGGGTCTCTCCATGGGCGGTATGGGAACGTATGAACTTTTGGCAAGACAACCAGATCGTTTTGCTGCTGCCATAGCAATATGCGGTGCGGGCGATCCAGCTTTCGTATCCAATTACGCAAAAAAAATACCTTTATGGGCATTTCATGGTGCTCATGACAATGTTGTTGCACCAAAACATTCTATGGAAATGGTTACCGCACTATTGAACGAGGGAGCTTTCCCCCGGCTTACCTTATACGATTTTGCCAACCATAATAGTTGGGACCCTGCATTTGCAGAACCAGAATTATTACCATGGCTTTTCTCGAATACTTTGAACAAAGAGTAAAAGCCGCTAAAACTGACATCTATGATTAAAATATATAAAATACTCCCCTTACTTTTATTGACTTTAACAGGCCTTAATAGTGTTGCCCAAGAAAAAATTCCTGAGGTTGAAGTACTATTGAGCAAAATGACCTTAGAGGAGAAAATAGGGCAGTTAAACTTATTGACTCCCGGTGGCGGTATTGCTACTGGCTCCGTTGTTAGCGAAAATGTAGAGGCAAAAATTAAAGCTGGCCAAGTAGGCGGACTATTTGGTGTATCAGGTCCAGAAAAAGTAAGACAGGCTCAAGAAATCGCCATTAAGAATTCTAGGTTAAAAATTCCGTTATTAATAGGTTCCGATATCATTCACGGTTACAAGACCACCTACCCCATTCCTTTGGGCGTAGCTTCTAGTTGGAATATGGAATTGATTGAAAGCGCTGCAAAAATGGCTGCAAAAGAAGCTACCGCAGATGGTATCAACTGGAACTTCTCACCTATGGTAGATATATCTCGCGATGCCAGATGGGGTAGAATTTCAGAAGGTTCTGGGGAAGATGCTTTCTTAGGTTCGGCTATTGCCAAAGCGATGGTGCGAGGGTATCAAGGAAAAGATTTAAGTGATGCCTATACCATGATGGCTACGGTAAAACATTTGGCGCTTTATGGTGCAGTGGAAGCTGGGCGCGATTATAATTCGGTTGACATGAGCAAGGTAAAAATGTACAACCAGTATTTACCACCATACCAAGCAGCAGTTGATGCCGGTGTTGGTAGTGCCATGACCTCTTTTAATGATATTGACGGTATACCGGCTACAGGAAACAAATGGTTGATTACAGATTTATTGAGAAAGCAATGGGGATTTAAAGGATTTGTAGTTTCCGACTACACCTCCGTAAATGAAATGACCGCTCATGGCTTGGGAGATTTACAAGCCGTATCGGCACAAGCGCTCAATGCAGGATTGGACATGGATATGGTAGGCGAAGGATTTTTGACCACGTTAAAAAAATCTGTTGAAGAAGGTAAAGTAACCGAAGAGGCAATTACTATTGCATGTAGAAGAATTTTGACCGCAAAACATCAATTAGGACTGTTTGATGATCCCTATAAATATTCCGATACTTCAAGACCTAAAAAAGACATCTTAACTGCAGAAAACAGAACGGCTGCCAGAAAAATTGCCACACAATCTTTTGTACTGTTGAAGAACGAAAACAATGTGCTTCCACTAAAAAAGGATGCTAAAATTGCATTGGTGGGACCATTGGCGAACGACAAAAACAATATGTTGGGTACATGGGCTCCTACGGGAGACCCGCAACTTTCAATTCCTGTTTTAGAAGGATTAAAAAACGTAGCCCCTAAAGCTAAAATTACACATGCAAAAGGTGCAAATATCACAAATGACACCGAGTTGGCAGCACGTGCCAATGTATTTGGACTACGGGTAGATATTGATAAACGAACGCCTGAGACTATGTTAGCGGAAGCTTTGAAAAACAGTGAAAATGCAGATGTAATCGTAGCCGTTGTGGGTGAAGCTTCAGAATTTGCCGGGGAAGCCGCAAGCAGAACTGAAATATCGATACCACAAAGTCAGAAAAAATTAATTAATGCTCTAGTAGAAACCGGAAAACCGGTAGTATTAGTTTTATTTAGCGGTAGACCATTGACCATTTCCGATGAGTTTCAGCTGCCAGTAAGCATTCTACAAGTCTGGAACCCCGGTGTTGAAGCCGGTAATGCCATTGCCGATGTACTTTTCGGAGATTATAATCCGTCTGGGAAACTTACCGCAAGTTGGCCTAGAAATGTAGGTCAGATTCCTATTTACCACAGCATGAAAAATACAGGTAGACCAGCACCAACCCATCAATTCGAAAAATTTAAATCTAACTATCTCGATAGTAAAATATCTCCCCTTTTTCCTTTTGGATATGGACTGAGCTACACCACTTTTGAGTATAGATCAATAGCTGTCGACAAGAAAAAAATAACACAAAACGAAGGTGTAAATGTATCTGTTACCGTTAAAAATACTGGCAACTACGATGGTGAAGAAGTGGTACAACTGTATTTAAAAGATGAGGTGCGTAGTATAACACCGCCCAAAAGACAACTAAAGGGATTTAAGAAAGTATTCCTTAAAAAAGGCGAGACGAAAACAGTGACCATAACCCTTTCTGCAGATGATTTAAAATTCTACAATAGCGAATTAGAATTTGTCTCAGAACCAGGAAAATTTATGGTGTTCGTGGGTGGAAATTCCAATGCTGAGCTGTCAGCCGAATTTGAGCTCGAATAATCTTTTAAATCAACAATTAGAACAAAATTCAAATTGACTATGCGCATAGGTATTCTAATACTAATTGGGTTGATCTCTATTTCTTGTAATACTAATTCACAATCGGGCAAGAATACTGACCAGAAGCCAAATATTGTATTTATCATGGCAGATGACCATGCTATTCAAGCGATCAGTGCCTATGGACATCCTATTAGTAAATTAGCAAAAACTCCGAATATTGATAGAATTGCCGAAAACGGAGCCATTTTTCAAAATAGTTTCGTCACCAATTCTATTTGCGGTCCTAGTAGAGCCGTTATCTTAACAGGAAAGCATAGTCATATAAACGGATTTAGGCAAAATGGCGATCATTTTAATGGCAGTCAGCCTACATTGCCAAAAATGCTGCAGCAATCTGGTTACGAAACCGCCGTATTCGGCAAATGGCATTTACATGGTTATCCTGAAGGGTTTGATCACTGGAAAATTATTGTTGACCAGGGGAACTATTATAACCCAGATTTTATCGACAATGGCGACACTACTCGTATTGAAGGTTACGCTACCGATATTATTACCGAAGATGCTTTACACTGGTTAAAACAAGAGCGAACAGACTCCCCACCGTTCTTTTTAATGGTACAGCATAAGGCACCTCATAGAAATTGGATGCCCGCACTACGACATACAAACCTTTACGATTCGGTGCAGTTTCCGCTTCCGGATAGTTATTTTCCTGAATTTAACAAGCAATGGGCCGCTAAAGAACAACTACAGACCATTTACAAAGACATGTACGAAGGTCATGATCTTAAAATGACAACAGCATATGGTAGTACCGAATTATTGAACAACCCATGGACAACAGATTTTGACAGAATGACCCCAAATCAACGTGAAATTTGGGATGCGGCATACTTGAAAAAAAACAATGCTTTTCATAAAGCTAAATTATCCGATAAAGAACTTGCTATTTGGAAAGGACAACGCTACATACAAGATTATATGGCGACCATTGCAGCTGTAGACGAAGGTGTAGGCAAAATTCTGGATTATTTGGAAGAAAGCGGTCTCGATGAAAATACGTTGGTGGTCTATACTTCTGACCAAGGTTTCTGGATGGGGGAAAACGGTTGGTTCGACAAGCGATTTATGTACGAGGAATCTTTTAAAACTCCCCTATTAATGCAATTACCAGGTACAATAAAATCGGGAACCAAAATTGACGCAATGGTTCAGAATCTAGATTTTGCACCTACCTTCTTAGACCTAACCGGGTTTTCTAATTTAAGTACCGATATGCAAGGAGAATCTTTCGTAGGGTTATTGAATGGCACTATAAAAGAAGAAGATTTTAGAGATGTGGTGTATTATCATTATTATGACTACCCCGCCTTTCACATGGTGAAAAAACATTATGGAATACGTACCAAACGCTATAAACTAATTCATTTTTATGATGATATAGATACTTGGGAATTATATGATCTGGAAAAGGACCCAAAGGAAAAAACAAATTTGATCATGGATTCTGAATATGCCAATACTTTAAATGAAATGCATATTAAGTTAGATAGTGTTCAAAGACATTACGGTGTTACGCAGTCTGAGTTTAAAACAGCACCGAAAGAAAAAGTAGATCGAGCGTACGACCAATTTAAAAGACTTAGAGGAACACCGGCTACTTTTAACTAGGTTTTGTGCTTTAACCGGATCACCAAATTCTTTGCAGCTAACCAAAATTATTTGGTAGTGGGTTCGGAATTACCGACATATCCTCATCTTCTCCATTATTAGAACTTACCATTAGTTTAATATACTCAAAGGCCTCATTTGGTATTTCCTCAGACAAACATGCCATACTCCAAGTGTCAAACTCTCTAGAATATATATTTCCGTTAGAAAGTAATTTTACTTCGTAATGTCTATCATCAACCTTAATTCTTTCAAATAGATCCAATACATCTTTTGCCCCTCCTTCGAGATATTGAATAAATACTCCTTCATGATATATGAGACAACCCGTAATATCATGTTTAGAATTAAAATCCCTCGATTTTACCAGTATTTCATTTATCTGCGAAGCACCAAGTGTCTTGGCTATAGATTTGTAGACCAAATTATACATTGAAAACTACTTGGAAATTATTTAGATTTCAATATAGCATCTTTTAACAAATCAACTGAACAAAAAGACATATTTTTCTTACAAATAATACAATTCCTAATCCAATCCAAATACCTGCCATGAACCTGTAGGGTCAATTTTATATTTGATAACGACTACAGAATTTACATATAACCCATAAATTTCATTAACACACTTAAAACATGAAGATTATGAAAAATAAAATAGTTCTAACGGCAGCTTTGACCTTGATTTTAGCATCATGTTCAAGCACAAAAAAAACATCAACAAACATTATTGAAACGACAACAGAACAAGTAAGTGCTGATCAAAACACAACCACTTCTTCTTCTGAGATGGACGCTGAAGATTCGTCTGTTATTTCGCAACAAAATATGGCAGCACAGGCAAATGGATCAACAGGAGCCATGAATAACTTAATGGCACAAGGTTCTTCAAAAACCATAGCTAGCGAGTATGCTGAAATGTTCTCAAAGTTAGAAATGAGCGATGAACAAATTAGCACATTTACTTCTGCTATGCATAGGTTCAAAACTAAACAAGCCAATATGCCAAGCGGTGAAATGTTGGGTAGTATTGAAAATGAACGTACCCGCCAATTAGAAGAAATTCTTTCTAGTGGACAATATGCCAAGTATGAAGAGTGGTTAGCTAATAATTAACCTTTTGTTTAATAATGTATTGCATCAATTCTAAAAGGTATTCAACAAACCTATGGCAGCAGCCCCTTGTACCTTTATACTTTACTAATTATAAAATAATATTACAATGATAAAACCTACATCAAAAGTACCTGAATTAAAACTGCCATTGATAAACGATACGCAGTGGAGTCTATATGACCAAGACAGTAAAACTTTTACAATGCTTGTTTTTTATAGAGGGTTACATTGCCCGGTTTGTAAAAATTATCTTGAAGCTTTAACTAAAAAGTTAAAGGATTTTAGCGACAAAGGGGTTCATTTAATTGCGATAAGCAGTGATAGTGAAGAGAGAGCAAAAAAAGCTGGGGAAGAATGGAATATACCTGAGTTACCCGTTGGATATGATTTACCTATTGAAACAGCTCGGGAATGGGGTTTATATGTTTCTAAAAAAACATCTGATAAAGAACCTGATGAATTTTCTGAACCTGGTTTATTCTTAATTCGCCCCGATAATACTTTGTATGCAAGTGCCATACAAACTATGCCGTTTGCCAGACCTAATTGGGACGATATTTTAAATGCAATAGATTATGTTACAAAAAATGATTACCCCGCTAGAGGTGGTGAATAAGGCCAACTTTTCAGGTAGTCTGAAATATTAAATAGTGATTTGTTTCCGAACGAAACAAATCACTATTTTTTTTATGTGCTATACTATTGTTCTCCTCTTTTAAACCTTACCTTCTTTCCATTGTTGAAACAATTCTTTTGCTTCTTCGCTTACCATTGGGTATAAACCAATAATTGATGTACCGCCTTGTACCTTTTCCATGACAAATTCTTCGTACAATGTCATATTGATACATTCATCGGCTACCTCATCTGCTAGATGTGCCGGAATGACCATTACACCATCATCATCTCCAAGAATAATATCTCCAGAAAATACCGCAACATCACCACAACCAATTGGATCGTTTATGGCAATAGCTTGATGTAAAGTAAGATTGGTAGGAGCCGATGGTCTGTTATGATAAGAGGAAAAATTCAACGCTGCTATTTCGGCAGAATCCCTAAACCCTCCATCGGTTACAATACCAGCTGCACCACGAACCATAAGTCTGGTTACTATAATGGACCCTGCCGAAGCTGCCCTACCATTCTGTCGGCTATCGATCACCAAAACAGCACCTTCTGGGCACTCCTCTACCGCAACCCTTTGCAAATGTTTTGGGTCTCTAAATACAGAAATAGGATTTAAATCTTCCCTAGCAGGAATGTAGCGAAGCGTATATGCCTCACCCACCATGGTTGGTCTACCTGACTTTAATGGCTTTACACTTTGTATAAATTGATTTTTGAGTCCTTTTTTAAACAAGCAAGTGGCAACTGTTGCCGTGCTTACTTTTTTAAGTTTCTCTTTAGTAGAAATAGATACTTTGGTCATAATTTCTCTTGAAAATTGTATTGTTAAGCTTTTTTCCAGGTTTCTTTGATAAAGGTTAAATCCTTTTTCATTTTAGCGAATACTTCTTTTTTATCCATGGTAATTTTAGTTGCACCATGCTCAGCCCCACCAAGGTCATATTCTAAATGCAATGATATTGGCACGTTTATTTTATACTTTTTAAGTAAGGAAAAATAATGTGTAAAATCTACCATGCCCTCACCTAACGGTGTATTTATCGGTTGCCACACCCCATCTTTTATTCCCCATTTAAAATCTTTGATGACCAACGATTTTATGAACGGTTGAATACGCCTTAAATCTAGCTCCCAACTTTTTCCACCTTCCACAACTGCATGTCTTATATCATACTGACATCCTAAGTAATTACTATTGGCATTGGCAAAAATTGGAGGCAGGTCCCATATTGGTGCTCCAACATGATTTCCTGCATGGTTTTGATAACAGCCAACCAACCTTAAATCTTTATTAACTTCTGACAACTTAACAGCTTGTGCTGCAAATTGTGCCTGACTCACATCAATTGAGACATCTTCTGGATACGATAACCAACCGGTACGGTAATGACTGAATCCGGCATTGCTGGCAGCTTCTAGCACTTGCTTTTCCTCTGGTTTGGTTATGTCCCATACGTTGGTCGTCATCATATGAGGTTTCAATCCGTATTTCTTCATGGCTTCTACCGCAAGGGGCAAATCATCAACAACTCTTTCTGGCAATACATGACCTTTTGGTCTTACGGTTACATCCAATCCATCAAAACCTATTTCCGCAGCCTGAGCAGACATTTCATTATAATCTAAAAACTGCAAATGTTTGGAGAACAGGTTAATCTCCAATTTATTATTAGCAGTAGAAAATGATGACGTAAAAGCACCATTAATATGTAGTAACGGTATACCAGCCAGCACGGTAGTCGTTTGTTTTGTGAATTGTCGCCTTGACATCATTTTATCATCATTTCTCATTTTCACTTGCTTAAAATTATTTTTATACCAGTTTAAATGTTAAAAATTTGGAGGTCTTACAAATATATGTAATTTTGGTCAACCAAATTGGTTAACCAGTTTAGTGTTTGAAATTCACTAAAATCCTTTTGCTTCCCTATGTATAGGCGAAATGTAGTTGATGATGTTAACTAATCCATCAAAAAAAAGTTCAAATCAGTTTAACTCGATTACAATGAATAAGTATATTTTTCTATTAGCTTCTGTTTTTTTATTCGTTTCCTGCGGAGAAACTTCAAATACCAATACCATTACGGTAAAAGATATAAATGAATTGAATTCGGCCATATCAAATGCCGGTCCCGGTGATGAAATAGTCATGACCAATGGCGAATGGAATGATGTCAACATTAAGTTTGTAGGCTATGGAAATGAAGAAAGCCCAATTACCTTACGTGCCGAAACGGCCGGTGAAGTAAAAATAACAGGCTCATCTGATTTAAAATTAGGTGGAGAACACCTTATAGTTAACGGGCTACATTTTACAAACGGTGCATCGCCATCGCAGGCAGTTATAGATTTCGGCATTTCTCAAGATACTGTAGCCAATCATACTAAAGTAATTAACAGTGTTATAACCGATTTTAATAAAGCCCAAAGAAATATGACCGATTTATGGGTACGCTTTAGAGGTCGCCATAATGAACTTGATCATTGTTACATCGCCGGAAAATCAAATAGAGGCCCTACCGTAAGAATAGACCTTGCCGGAAACAATAGTATTAAAAACTACCACAAAATAACCAACAATTATTTTGGTCCAAGACCTCCAAAGGGTGGTCCAAGTGCAGAGACCATTCAATTGGGCAACAGTTTTACCTCAATGGCGCCTAGCCACACTCTGGTAGCCAATAACTTTTTTGATCATTGTAACGGTGAAGTAGAAATAATTTCAAGTAAAACCAACTTTAATGAATTTAGAAACAATGTGTTTTATAAAAGTGAGGGATCTCTAGTTACAAGACATGGCAATTACTGTATTGTAGACGGCAACGTGTTCATAGGTGATGACAACTCTGATCAAATTGGTGGAATTAGGTTGATAGGGACAGGGCATTGGGTCACCAACAATTACTTCTATAATTTAAACGGACAGACATTTAGGAGTCCCCTAGCCGTTATGAACGGAATTCCAAAATCTCCTTTGAACAGATATTTACAGGTTACCGATGTGGTTGTTGCAAACAATTCGTGGGTCAATTGTGTATCTCCGTGGCAGTTTGGAGTAGGCTCTAATATTGACCAAAAAGATATTCTACCAAAATCTGAAATAAGGTCGGCTACTCCAATAAGAACAATTGTTGCCAATAACCTTATCTATAACGAAACAACTGACCAACAGCCAATAGTTAGACACGATTCTATAGATGGTATTCTATTTAAAAGTAATATCATCAACAACCAAGGCGGTATTTTCAATGCTGTTGACGGACTTATACAAGAAGATGTCTCCATGACCGTAGCTAAAGGCAATATTTTAATGCCAGAACAACCTTTATCGGACTTTGAACTGTATCATGGTTTTGAGTTTGACCAGATCAAAACGGATCTATTTGGTAACTCAAGAGGCGATAAAAATATGGTAGGTGCCGTGGTGGGTACACCTACCGGTAAAACCGATATGATGGATGCTTCGTTGTACGGACCAGAGTGGTTCAATAAAGATTCTTTAAAAAATACCACATCTAAATCCCATACCGCAGCTACGACTAAAGAACTTACCACTGCACTAGAATCGGCCATAAATGGAGATACCATTATTTTATCAGCCGAACGCTATGAAATAAACAACCCTTTAAGAATCAATAAAAAGCTTTCGATATTGGGTGCCTCAACGAACTCAAAAACAACTATAGTGTATAATGGCCCAAAGGAAACGCCTGCTTTTGAAATGCACCCTAAAGGTGAACTCAGCCTGCAAAATGTACATCTAAATGGGCAAAAAGAGCAATATGCCTTTGCCAGTTTAAAAGAAAACATGTCTAGCTTATATAATTTAAACGTAGTGGATTGTATTATATCCGACTTCGATTACGTCTTAAAAGCCTACAAATATTCTTTCTCTGAATACATCAATTTTGAATCTACCTCGGTTTTAAATTGTGCAAATGGATTGGAACTTTCTGAAGAAGTGGAGGATAAAGGTGAATACAATGCAGAAAACATCGTTATCAACAACTGTACTTTTGATAGTGTTGCACGTAATGTGATCGATTATTATAGAGGTGGTTATGACGAATCTACCGTTGGTGGCAACCTTGTTGTTACCAATAGCACCTTTACCCATTGTGGCGCAAAAGCTGATAGCGGTTTGCTTTTGAACACGTATGGTATTATCAATGTTAATCTAACGAACAATGAATTCATTGATAACCCCGTAAAACTTGTAGCTCGCCTATGGGGTGCCAAAAACAATAGCGCAAAAGATAATGTCATAAAAAATTCTGGGGAATTGATCGTACAAGAAAACTTACCCATGAAATTAATGTACTAACTCAATTAGACATGAAAAATACGCTAATCTTATTTTTATTAGGTTTTTCAACAGTTCTTTGCGCACAGCACATACCCTCAAATACCGTTTTAGAATTTAACGAGCTTGTATCTGTTCTTAAACCTGATACAAAAGCAAAATTAAATGAGGGAAATAACATCACCGAAAAGCAATTGGCCGCCTATTTCAGGGAGAGGTTCTCAAAACGCTTTTTCTATGATTACCGAACTGTAGCGCAACGACTAAAGTTCTATAACGAAAAATATAAGAATTCTGAGGAGCATAAAAATAGAGCTCAAGACCATATTTCAAAATTTAAAGATTCTACCCAATGGATTCTGCCCTTTAACTACTTAAGCGGCGAGCCGGTCAATGCCTATGCTTTACGTCACTTGGCAAGACAACATAAAATGGCGGATATTATTCTAACCTATTTTAATGAAGACAGAAATCCTGAATACATCAAGTACTTTGAAACTCAAATGCGTTCTTTGAATACTGCACTAGAAAGCGGAGCTTATGAGAAAATTGAAGACGGAAATGGGGTTTACGAAGTATTTAGATCTGGGTATAGAATACTCAATTGGTTATGGATCCATAACTTAATTTTAAACGAAGAGGAATATTCAGATAAAGATCAGCTAACTACCATAGCCACCCTACTTCAACATGGGCAACATCTTTACGAACGAAATCAAGAATTTCAACCCGGCAACCATCAAACAAGAGGTATGTCGGCTTTGGCAATGTTGTCGATTTTATTCCGTGATTTTGAAGGAACCGGTCTTTGGTACGATAGAGCCATGCAACGCCTTGGGGAGCATTTAGATAAGGAAATCAATGATGACGGATTTCAATTTGAACGCTCTGTTCATTATCATATGAGCGATATCAATAACTACTATTACGTCTACCAATTGGCAAAGATCAATGATATTAGCATTGATAAGGCTTGGAAAGATAAACTGGAGGGATTATTTACCACCTTGGCAAAAATAGCTTATCCAGATAAAAGTGCTCCCGTACTGCAAGACGATACTGAAATACCTTGGGCAGAAACCAATGATATTTCAAAAATAATGACCCTAGGGTATTTGTTATTTGAAGATCCCGAGTTCGGATACTTTGCTTCAGACAATGTTAAAGAAAGAATGTATTGGTTTTTAAATCAAAAACAACTCGATCTACTTCAAAATATTCAACGTAAAAAACCTTCTTACGAGTCCCTCTCCCTGCCCAGCACTAACTATTACGTTATGCGTGAAGGATGGAATGCAAATGACAAAATGATGATCATTAGTGCCGGACTTGACAAGGACAAACCAGATCACCAACATGGAGATATGTTAGGTATTCAGGCCATGGCAAACGGTCATGCAATTCTACCAAATTACCAGGTTAGATACTCTCTTGAAGATTTTGAACTGTTTAAAAACTCACTGGTTAAAAACGTAGCTTTGGTTGATAATGAACTGCAAGGTAAACAATGGACCTCTAACAACGGTGGAAGTGGTTTTGGTAAATTTGGCAAACTACCTACCCCAACAGTTATTAATTGGATCACGAACAAAGATTATGACCTATTTAATGGAAAGCACGATGGTTTTAACAACGTAGGTGTTAGTTACTCAAGACAGGTTATTTATATTAAAAATGACTTCTGGATCGTGAAAGATAATTTTTCATCTGATCAGCAACACGAGTATACCCAAATATGGCAAGGCCATTATACCATTGAAAATGGCTCTAACCTATTGAGAGCCAATGCTCCCGATGCTAGTGGACATGATATTTTACAACTAAACGCTACAGATACCGTAACCACATCAGGAAGCCGAGGTAAGAATTGGAGCCAAGTTTCTAAACTTAACGAAAAAGACTTTAGTTTTTTGACGATTATATATCCCTATAAAGGATATGACAATAGAATAGATGAAACAAGTGAAGCACCCATCTTGAACGGTTGGAACATAAGTACATCTTCTTCCCAAGGTGAAATTTTCACCAGTATTAAAAAAGAAAACACGGCTTACTTTTTTGATGCATCTAGCATAACATTTAAAGAAGTTGAGATAAACTCTTCTAAAAAAGCAGATTTTCTAATACAAAATGAAGAAAACAATTTTAGAATAACGGCAATTGGTACAAATCAAATCACTTTTACCATTTCAAAACCGAAATCTAAGAAAATTAGCAAAACCCTCTCACCTGGTGAAACTTGGGAATTCCAAACTCATTAAATCATTAGGCTCATAACCGTTAATCAATTTAATATAAAGTACTTAGCAAACACATTAATAAAATCAGTTGGATAAATATCAAGATTTATTACCTGTTGATTAACCAATAAGGAAACGTTAAAATCTTATTTTTAGAGAGAAATACCTGAAAAAAGTTATTAACCGTTTAAGGATTATATAATAAGAATTTACGGAAATCCTTATAATCAGGAAGTTTTCGTAAAAAATATAGTTGAAGAACTATATGTGAAATTTTTTATATTAAATATAATATGTTATACATTTGTATGATAATTGTCGGACATATATCGGACAATTAAAAGTGTTTAAAGAGAAAAGACCACAATAAAATTGCAGTCTTTTCCTTTTTTTAAATTAGTAAATTAATTAGGGCTTTTTCATATTTCGTAGTTTTTCCAGAACCACGAAAATTGCCGCTAAAAATTGGAACAACCATAATAGTTTATCCATTTTTAAAAGGTTTTTATAAGGTCTTTAATAATTTCATCTAAGAGCCAAAAGATATATCAGATCTCTTGGCTTTTTATTTGTATTCCCTTATTTACAAACTCTACCGTCCTAAGACGACCTTTAATGAACGTTCTACCTAATTACCAGGGTAGTCTCACAAAGGTCGGTTTAATACCGCCTAATCTTTACGTTTTCTTACGTAAGGTTTTAACAGGGTTATCAACATTTAGCAATTTAATTAAAATTTTCAATGCATTGTTTATTTTTTATTTTCAGCATAATAGCTTTAAAAACAATGTATTACACTATAATATTGGAATATGAAATTCAGATTTGTTTAAAGAATTACTAAAGTGATATTTCTAAATTATTGTTCTCGTCTCCTTAAAAAAAATTATTTCTATTTCCTTTTGGATTTTATTACTGGTTCCGGCAACCTTTTTTTTGCATCAAGCAATTTCCATCTCATTCATGTGGATCAATAATACGTTCCGTCTTCGGCAAAACGAATTATTAATCTTAACACATTTAAAAATGGGATGGACTTCATTCGGCTACCAAGAAGCTAAAAACCTAGACTGGCAAAAAATCAAGCTTTAAAATTTTGTAAAAAACAATTCATAACCTGCGGTTATAAAATCCAAATATTTTTTTTAGACATAGCAATGGATATGAATTCAAATAGCGTATGGTACCAAACATAAAACACCCGAATAATTAAAATTTTCCCATGGCAGTCCTATAGGACATTGTGTACAATCAAATCTAAAACTAAGAAATTCCATCCACAATGGGAACAGTAAAGGAAAAGTGCCCTGTGGAAATTTTATAGTTGCTTCCAAAAAGCTACAAACAGTTTGATATACAATTGATTAAACATAGAGAGATTTTATACAGGAATAACCACATTATACATTAACGAAATTAGTAATCACTCAGGGGTTTAATTATGATAATATAATTAAAACGACCGATATTATGTTAAATATTTGTAAGTCTTACAAATATCCTTATTTTTGGTAAACCAATTTGGTTAACCAGTTTTGATTTATGAAACCTCATCACCTATTATTTTCATTGTTGTGTCTTTGTTTGGTATTTTCTTTTGCTCCAAACACAACAACACCCAACCTAGTTCATACAGTAGAAGAGTTTGAGGCCAAACTAAAACAAGTTCAGCCCGGTGATAGCATTGTTCTAGCGAATGGAGTTTGGACGGACGCTGAATTACTTTTTGAAGCCAATGGTACTTCAGAAAAACCGATAACCCTTACGGTTGAAGAAATGGGAAAAGTAATTTTATCTGGAGAGTCGAATTTAAGGATTGCAGGAGACCATTTAATAGTTAAGGGGCTTATTTTTAAAAATGGCTATACGCCTACCAACGCGGTAATATCCTTTAGAAAAAGTAGGGAAAAAATAGCCAATAATTCTCGTTTAACTGAATGTGTCATTGACAATTATAATAATCCAGAACGCCAAGTACAAGATTACTGGATTACTATTTACGGAAAAAATAATCGAATTGACCACAACCATATAGCTGGCAAAAAGAATTTGGGCGTTACCATGATCGTTGGTTTGGACACTGAAGAAAGTAGAGATAACAACCACAAAATCGACCATAATTATTTTGGACCAAGACCTACCTACGGTAATAATGGTGGAGAAACCTTAAGAATTGGCACTAGCCATCATGCCTTGGAAAAATCGAACACTTTGGTCGAGTCCAATTATTTTGATAGAACCAATGGCGAGCATGAGATTATATCGAACAAAGCCTGTAACAATACTTTTAAGTACAACACTTTTTTTGAATGTACAGGCACATTGACTATGAGACACGGCAATGAAACGTTAGTGGATGGTAATGTATTCATTGGAAACGACAAACCAAGTACCGGTGGTATTCGTGTAATCAATGAAAGTCAAACAGTAATAAACAACTACCATATTGGTTTAACCGGTTACCGTTTTAGAGGTGCTTTTGTTATGATGAACGGTGTACCCAACTCACCTCCTAATAGATATGTACCTGTTATAGACTCTAAGGTGAACAACAACACATTTGTAAACTGCGACAACATTCTTTTTGGGGCAGGCAGCGATGACGAAAGAAGTCAGGCACCCAAAACTTCAGAGTTTTCAGGAAACATTATTTATAACGAAACCAAAAAAGATGTATTCACCATTGATGATGATATTAGCGGTATTACATTTAAGAATAACATTCTGGGTGAAAATTCTGAAACCACAATAGAAGAAGGGTTTAAAAATGCAAAAATAAAACTGATAAAAGACGAGAACGGATTGTTGATTCCTACTTCTAGTAAAATTAAATCAAAAGTATCTATCAGCCCTAAAATTGCGACCAAAGAAAATACAGGTACAAGCTGGTATTCAAAAGCCGACAACTATATAGCTTTAAACTCTGGTAACACCATAAAGGCGAATGCTGGCATCAATACCTTATATGAGGTCGTAAAAGCGTCTAAACCTGGAGATATTATTGTTTTAGAAGAGGGAGGCACCTATTTATTGACCAAAGCGGTAAACATTAACCATCCACTAACTTTTAAAACTAACGGAGAGGAAAAAGCGACCATCCTTTTTGAAAGAATGATGGCTTTCGAAATACAGAACGGAGGTAGTTTGTCTTTAGAGAACATTAGCTTTAACGGTACCAAATCTCCAGATTACGCCGGCAATTCTGTTATAAGCACCAGTAAAACCAGTATGATAGACAATTATAAACTGTTTATTGAAAATTGCGAATTTAAGGACATGATAGTGAATCACTCCTTTGATGTTCTTAGGGTTTCTAAAGGAACATTTGCCGATACCATAAGCATTAAGAACTCAAGTTTTAAGAATATTTCTGGAAGTATTGCTGCATTGGATAAAGAAACAGACGATATAGGCGCTTACAATGTGGAATATTTTATAATGAAGAACAATGCCATCAATGATTTGCAAGGTGCTGCATTAAGGTTATACAGAGGTGGTAAAGATGAGAGTACATTTGGTCCGTTTTTAGAAGTAGAGCATAATGTATTCGACCATGTAGGTTATGGCAAAAAAAATAAATATGACGCCGCCCTTTCTTTATATGGTGTGCAGGAAATTGACATCAAGAACAATATTTTTAAAGACAGTAAAGCTATAAATATGCATTTGGTAGTTGGTGAACCTATTGTAAAGGTTTTCAACAATGCTTTAAGCAATTCTGAAAAACTAATTGTTACCGGCGACCAAAAATATGAAGTGGACAATCAATGGGAACTTGCCCCCGAATTTGACGAAAGCAGTAATTATTTTTTGAGTACGGACTCTCCTCTTAAGGGTAAAGGTACCGATGGCAAAGACTTAGGTCTAATTAAAAATTAACAACAAGAATGACCAAAAACATAACAACATTGCAGATACTTATTTGCTGTATTTTTCTTTGCCTAAATACTATGGCACAAGAACACCCTAGTTTGATCCTTACAAAGAAAGGTGTGCAAAAAATTCGGGCAGAATTAGGTAATGTGCCTTTATTCGATGCTACCCTAAAACAGCTAAAAGAAGAAATAGATGCAGAAATAAACTTAGGTATAGATACACCCGTACCCAAAGATTATTCTGGCGGCTATACACATGAACGCCATAAACGTAATATGGTGGTGATGCAACAAGCAGGTGTTCTCTACCAAATACTGGAAGATGAAAAGTATGCCGAATATGTAAAGGATATGCTTATGCAATATGAGGCAATGTATAAGACATTACCGCTGCATCCAAAAACAAGATCGTATGCTAGGGGTAAATTATTTTGGCAATGTTTAAATGACTCTAATTGGCTGGTTTACGTTAGCCAAGCTTATGATTGTATTTATGATTATTTGGATAAAGCGGAAAGAAAAAAGCTTGAAAAAAATCTATTTAGACCTTTTGCAGACCACATATCGGTAGACAGTCCGCAATTTTACCAAAGGGTTCACAATCACAGTACTTGGGGTAATGCCGCTGTAGGTATGATCGGTTTGGTCATGAACGATCAAGAATTGATTGATCGCGCATTATATGGTATAAAAGGAGTTAATTTAGACAAAACCGCCAAAGATGATGATGGTGGATTTTTAAATAAAGATGGTAAGGCAGGATTTTTAGCTAATATCGAAGAGCCCTTTTCACCAGATGGTTATTACAACGAAGGTCCTTACTACCAACGTTATGCCATGTATCCATTTCTAATTTTCGCTGAAGGATTGCACAATGTAAAACCTGAACTTAAAATTTTTGAATACAAAGATGGCGTGCTATTAAAATCCATAGATGCCCTTTTAAACTTATCTGATGCCGATGGCGACTTTTTTCCTCTTAACGATGGGCAAAAAGGAATGTCATTTTATAATAACGCATTGGTTACAGCCGTAGATATTTCCTATTATTTTGGCAACCAAGACCCTGGTCTACTTAGCATAGCCGCTAAGCAAAATAAAGTCTTGTTAGATGATTCTGGTCTAGCAGTCGCATTAGGGGTTAAAAATGGGAAAGCACAACCATTTGAAAAAAAATCGATCAACCTATCTGACGGTCCAAATGGCAAACAAGGTGGTGTAGGTATATTAAGAAGCGAAGGTTTAGAACTTGTTTTTAAATATGCCTCGCAAGGATCTAGCCACGGCCATTATGATAAGCTATCTTATTCTTTCTACGAAAACGGCGATGAAGTGCTACAAGATTACGGATTGGCCCGTTTTGTAAACATTGAACAAAAAGGCGGTGGAAATTATTTGAAAGAAAATAAAACTTGGGCAAAGCAGACCATAGCTCATAATACCGTAGTACTAAATGAACAATCTCATTACCAAGGCAAATATGATATTGGCAGCAAGTACCACCCTAGTTTATATGTCTTTGATAGCGCTAAAGAAAATATTCAAATTGTAAGCGCTAAAGAAACAAATGCCTACCCAGGCACCGAAATGCATAGGACCATGGCTATAATTAAGCAAGACGGTTTTGAAAAGCCCATTATGCTAGATATTTTAAAAATATCATCAGATAGCACGAATCAATACGACCTCCCCTTCTATTTCATGGGGCAAGTTGTAAGTACCAATATTGATTATAAAGCTCCTAAAACATTAGAGGCATTTGGAGATGGCTATGGATACCAGCATTTATGGCTAGAGGGTTCAGGTACAACTGAAGACGATAACACCAAATTTAGTTGGTTAGAAAATGGCAGGTTCTACACTTTAACATCGGCAACCAATAACAATGATGAATTTAAATTCGTAAGAATAGGTGCAAATGATCCCGAGTTTAATTTAAGAAGGGAAGCCGGTTTAATTTTACGCAGAAAAGATACCCAAAACACACTATTTGTATCCACAGTAGAATCTCATGGTAGTTATAGTCCGGTTTCAGAGTTAGCCTTAAATTCCAATAGCAACATAAAAGAGCTAAAGGTTATTTTTGATAGTGCTGCATATACGGCAATTGAAATTAAAGATGTAAAAGGTGGAACAAGCATTTTTATTTTAGCAAATACAAACGCATCTAAAGACGCTAATCATAAATTAAAAATAAACGATAAGAACTATGAATGGTCTGGTTCTTATTACTTTAATAAATAATAACAGAAATAGATTATGAAAAGATTCAGTGAAAAATATGTCATAGCAAAAGACATGGAATGGGAAGAACTTGGTGGCGGAGTATCAAGAAAATTCTTAGGATATGACAATCAAATTATGATGGTTAAGGTAAAGTTTGAAAAAGGGGCTCTAGGTGCACCTCACCAACATTTTCATACGCAAGCCACATATTGTGTATCGGGTAAATTCGAATTTGAAATTGATGGCGTAAAACAAATAGTAGAAGCTGGTGATGGTGTTTACATTGAACCTAACTTGTTACATAGTGCCGTTTGTTTAGAAGAAGGTATGCTTATAGACACTTTTAGCCCTGTTAGAGAAGATTTCTTAAGCGGTGGCGAAGTATCGTACTTTGGCGACAAATCTTAACAAAGTTAACCGAGTCTTGTTTTAGACCGTACGGATCAACAAATGTATTATATCAACACATAAAATTACTTGATGTAAACATATTTCAATAACACTTTAAATGCTGGACCAATACATATGGCAACAAAAAATACATCCGCTATAGGAAAATTTAAAAGAAGCCTTAAAAATTTTGGCCCAGCATTTTTTATCATAGGCTATGTTGTAGGTACTGGCAGTGTTACCTCAATGGTCGTTTCTGGGGCAAAGTATGGACTTAGCCTTTCATGGGCACTACTGTTGTCTTGTTTTTTTACCTACTTTCTTTTGGTCGCCATTAGCAAATTGACCATAGTTTCTGGTGATACCCTAATGTTCAATTTCAAAAAGACATTTGGTAAGCCATTAACAATATTTATAATTACCGCACTATTGGTCTCCATAGTCTCATCTTGCATAGGGGTTATGGGCGTTGTCGCAGAGGTAACCATGGAATGGATTTCGGTGAAGACAAATATTTCTTTTCTTAATGGTCCCATTGTAGCCATCTTTTTCATAGCATTACTAATTGCACTTTTTTGGACTGGAAAGCACGAAAATTTTATAAAAGCCATGAGTATAATGGTCGGGTTTATGGCCTTGGCTTTTATTGTAACCAGTTTTATGGTGGTCAAAGAAGCAGGTACTTCTATCACCTCATTTTTTCCTGAATTACCTTCAGGCGATAATAATGGATTGGTTATTGCCGGTATTGTGGGCACCACAATGGCTGGTGTCTGCTTAGCCTCAAGAAGTATTTTGGTGCAAGAACAAAAATGGGGATTAAAAGATCTAAAAACAGAAAATAAAGATGCCATGTCATCTATGATCATGACTTTCTTTATTAGCCTCGCCATTATGATCAGTGCTACTGGAACATTATATTTTAAAGGAGGTAAAGTTGATGACGCCACCGATATGATGCACGCTTTAGGACCATGGGCAGGAGATTTCGCACTTACCTTATTTACACTGGGAATTATAGGAGCGGGACTCTCATCGATCTTTCCCAACTTACTACTTTTTCCTTGGTTGGTTTCCGACTATACCGGAACAGAACGCGATATGAAAAAGCCTCTTTATAAACTCATAGTGGTATTAGTTGCGCTATCGGGTTTAATAGTTCCTATTTTAGGAGGAAAACCGGTTTGGATTTTAATTGCTTCGCAGGCCTTGAGTCCGTTTGTAATGCCACTGATCACTCTTTTTCTGCTTATACTATTGAACAAAGAAAGCGTCATGAAATCACATAAAATAGGACTTTGGATGAATTTGGCATTGGGCGCAACATTCATTTTCAATTGCTATATGCTATATGTTGCCCTAAACGGTTTTATCGATTTTATATCGTAGTTACTATTTTTTTAAGACAAAGCAATTTATATAAGCGAACAAGATATTAGATTTTGTTCTCCTTTTTCACTATTTGTACAATCTTAACTTAACTCTTACATGTCATTTTTAAGTTGGAGGATAACACAAAAGTATTTTCGTTTCTATATTTGATTTGAAATTCACCTCTTCAATAGCAGCGGAAAAGAATATTTCATCTCCTTGCGAAAAGCTATACTCCTTACCCCCACAAATTATAGTTCCTTCCCCATAATAAATAACGGCTACAAAAAAACTACCATTAGCTTTCAACGTATGCTCTGCATTTGTGCTTAGTTCTAATTCACTTAACCCAAAACAGTCTGTATGCGTTTCATTAAATATGCTATTCAAAGTGTGTGTTTCAGACGAATCAACAGCTTGAGGGGTAACTTTCCACCTACGCAACGCCTCTTCGTAAGAACAGCCATCATAATGAAAACAGTCAAGCATATTTTGCTCACCAACACCTTGATGTATAAGTTCATCTGAAATTTTTAATCCGGCAGGAGTCACTTTTTCCACGCGCATGGTATAATCGGTAGGCTCTTGTACCTCCATCAAAAAGCACCCGCTACCTATGGCGTGCGGCACGCCTCCATAAATCATATAGGCATCACCAGGATGCACCTCTATTTTATGTAAGCAATTCAGCATACCCTCTATGTCTTGATTTTTAAATAAGATTTCCCATTGTTCTCGGGTCACTCCCTCTTTAAACCCCATGTAAATGACACTCTTTTCGCCATTTATTTCACGTTTGTTCAATACATACCAAGATTCGGTTTTTCCAAAAGTGGAGTTCAACATAGTTTTAGCATACGCTTTATCGGGGTGTACCTGTATCGTTAATCGTTCTTTTGAATCAAGCATTTTGATCAATACACCTGTAGTACCGAACTTATCTGCCAATGCCTTGCCCAAATAAAGTTCTTTGTTAGATGACACTAATTCTTTTAAGGAATAAGTACCTGAAGGAGTTTCTACCATAGACAAGCCTTCTTTCTCTGGTCTTCCATTTCCTCTGGCCGTTACAGTAGACATAATCCATTCTTCGGGCATACTACCATCAACTTCGGGTGCGGCTTTTTTCCATTTATCAATTAAAGCACCACCTTCATAAGTTCTCCAAACCCGGTTTGAAAATTGTTTTAGGGGTACATATGCGTATTGCTGAAAATTAGTATTCATAGGTATGTAATTATTGAATGTTTAGAAATATCAAAAAAATAATGAAAATCAACGTATTGAATTCATCGAGAATTTTTAAAAACCGAATATTAATTGAAATTTCAGAGAGGAAAACCGCTCAAATTTAACGAATTATCAATGAATTTTAAGCGAAAAAATACATCTTATTGAGCTTAAAAGAATCCTTTTCAAGAAAATGATGTATTTGTTAACAAAATACCATATCCTCAATATTCATAGGGCTTAAAAGCGGAATTACAAGATTTCAACACAGTAAAAGTTGTTAAAATATAAAAATCTCTTTTTTTAACGATTAAATAACATATATTTGGTAAACCAAATTGGATAACCAGTTTGGAAAACCAAAATTTATTTAGACTCAAATTAGTATTGAACTTTAAAATTAATCTAAACTCTATGATCAAAATTTAAAAACAAATCACCAATATCACTTTCAACAATCAAGCAAAAAAAGTTTTTTACAACGAATTATTTTACCGCTTAACTTTCTTCCACAGCAAGAGTTATACATAACTGGAAGCAACGTGGGCCCGTAAAATAAGTAGAAATGGAAATTAACTCGATTTTCATTTTTTAAATGCTTTAATCTGACTTCAATAAGTCGAACTTAAATTAACATAACAAGACTACAAATGAATTTAAAAACGAAATTAGCATTAGTGATGATGTTACTCCTAAACATCTCCTTATTCGCACAAGAAGGGTATACTTTGACCGGTACGGTTACCGATGAAACAAGTATGCCAGTACCTGGTGCTAACGTTGTTATCCAAAATACGACGACAGGTACTTCTACAGATTTTGACGGTAATTACTCCATTACAGTTTCTAATGGAGATGTATTGGAATTTTCTTCAATTGGTTATGCCAAACAAGAAGTTACTATTAACGGACAGCAAACTTTAGACGTTGTTCTTGCAGAAGATGCCAGCCAACTTGAAGAGGTTGTTGTTGTAGGTTACGGCTCCCAAAAAAAGAGTGATATTACAGGGTCTGTTTCTTCGGTTAAGTCTGAAGAACTAAATGCTTATCCGGTATTAAATGCAGAACAGGCATTGCAAGGACGTGCTGCCGGTGTTGTTGTACAATCTAATAACGGAGGTGAGCCAGGTGCTCCTATCAGCATTAAAATTAGAGGTAATACTTCTATTAACGCTAGTAGTTCTCCCCTAGTTGTAGTGGATGGTTTCGTTGGTGCTTCAATGCCACAGGCAAACGACATTGAATCAATGGAAGTTTTAAAAGATGCATCAGCTACAGCTATCTACGGTTCAAGAGGATCTAATGGTGTAATTTTGGTTACTACGAAAAAAGGTAGAAGCGGAAAATTATCCATTGAAGCAAATACTACATATGCGATTCAAAATATATCAAACAGATTAGATTTATTGAACGCAAGCGAGTTTGCCGATTATCAGAATCAAATTAGAACTAACAACGGTGTTACCACTCCATACACTCAAGGACCTGCCAATACAGATTGGCAAGATTTAATCTATAGATCAGGTAGCACATCTAATAACCAAGTATCATTTTCAGGGGGTAGCGAAAAAATTAATTTTTATGCTTCTGCCAACTACTTCAAACAAGATGGTATTATAATAGGTTCTGATTTTGAAAGATTAACGTTCTTATCTAACATTGACGCGCAAGTAACAGACAAATTAAAGTTAGGAATGAACCTTTTCGGAAGTAGAGGTATTAAAAATGGTTCTGCAACACAATCTGACGGTTCAGTTTCTGCCGGTGGAGATGATGTTATCACATTAGCTTTGAGATATGCACCAGATCAACCAGTTTATAATGCTGATGAAACGTATACATTTGGTAATACCGTTGGTGATCCAGTTGACAACCCTTTCGCTGTAGCAACAGAAAGAATTGATGAAACAAAAACTGATAATTTTAGAGCTAATTTATATGCTAATTATGAAATATTAGAAGGTTTAAGTTTTAAAACGACTTTTGGTTTAAGTACAGAAAATCAGACTAGAGGTATTTTCTTTCCTTCAATACTAACACAGACAGCAGGTGGGGAAAGTGGAAGAGCAATTGTAGATACTGATAGAGAAACAAGTGTTTTAAGTGAGAACTATTTGACCTACACCAAAGAATTCGGTAAAAGCAATTTAACATTATTAGGAGGTTACTCTTATCAAAAAACAGTTTCAGAAAACTTTTTCTCTGAAGCAACCGGTTTCATATCAGATGGGTTTTCTTATTATGGTTTAGGTTCTGCAACGAACATCTTACAACCAGATTCTTCAAAATCAGAAGTGGAAATTCAATCTCAATTTGGTCGTTTTAATTACGATTATGATGATAAATATTTATTAACGGCAACTTTAAGAAGAGATGGTGCATCTAACTTTGCAGCAAATGAAAAGTATGCCCTATTCCCTTCCGCAGCTTTAGGATGGAAAGTCTCAAATGAAAACTTTCTTAAAGACAGCAAGGCAATTTCCAATTTAAAATTTAGAGCTAGTTACGGTGTTACCGGTAACCCATCAATTGGTGCATACCAATCTTTATCAAGACTTGAGACTCTTTACGCTTCTAGCAACGGACAGACTGTAAGTGCCGTTACTCCAGAACAAGCTGAAAATCCAAATCTGAAGTGGGAGTCTTCTTATCAAACAAACTTTGGTATAGATTTAGGTTTAATCAATAATAGAGTATCCATATCATTGGATTACTACAATATAGACACCAAAGACTTAATTTTAACGGATAACAGTATAACCGAATACTTAGGATTCTCTGGTGATGACATCTTAGCTAATGTTGGTGAAATAAACAATAGAGGTCTTGAAATTGCTTTGAGCACAAAAAATATTCTTAAGGAGGATTTTAGATGGACAACTGATTTCAATATCGCTTTTAATAAAAATGAAGTGGTTAGTTTGGTAAACGATGCAGATCTGTTTTTCGATGCAACGCCAAGTTATTTTAGTCATGACAGAAGTTATGTATTAAGAGTTGGCGAGGAAGTTGGTCTGTTTTGGGGCTATGAGTATGCTGGTGTTTACCAAGGAGGAACAGTACCTGCAGGAACACAAACCTTATCAGGCGGTGTAGCAGGTGATCCATTGTTCGCTGATATCGATGGTAGTGGCGACATTTCCGAAGCGGACAGAACTACTATTGGTAACCCTAACCCAGATTTTACTTGGGGTTTCACTAATAACTTCAATTATAAAAACTTAGATTTAAGTATATTCTTTCAAGGTTCTCAAGGTGGAGACATCTTTAACTTGACCAACGTACAGTTAACAAATGGAGATGCCAATACTACTAGTGCTTACTACAATAGTGCTTGGACACCAACAAATACTGACACAAACGCTCCACGCGTTGGTAATAACAGTAACAGGGAAATCTCTTCTAGATTTGTAGAAGACGGCAGCTATATAAGACTTAAGAATATATCCTTAGGTTATACAGTACCTGCTAACATTACAGAAGAATTAGGTCTTGATAACCTAAGATTATCTTTAAGTGCACAAAACCTATTAACAATTACAGATTATTCTGGTTTAGATCCTGAAGTTAGTTATTATGGTTCTGGTGGTAACAACAATACCTCGGCAAATACCGCACAAGGTTTTGATTTTGGTAACTACCCAACGGTGAGAACCGTAACCATGAGTCTTAACTTAAAGTTTTAATAAAGAATTAATTTAAAAATTTAGAAAAATGAAAATATATAAATTATTACTGTTATTGGTAGGTTTATCAATAATGGGTTGTTCAGATTTAGAGGAAGAACCTGTAGGTATATTGTCAGCAGAAGGTTTCTTTGAAACTACTACGAATATTCAAACGGCCGTAGATGGTTCTTTGACCCATGCTATTAATGAGAAGTTTTGGGGTAGAAAATTATCGATTGCATTAATGTTACGTTCAGACATGGTGAGTCTTGCCTCTAACGAAACAAGAAGGGTTGAAATGAATGAATTCACAACTCTTGCCAGTAACGGTATGATCAGTGAATTCTGGCCAAAAACGTATCAAGGTATTGCTGCAGCAAATGCTGCTATTGCAGGTGCAGAAGATGTAGATGTAGATGACGCCATTAAAAATCCGATTACGGCTCAAGCTTATTTTGCAAGGGCATTTTACTATTTCCACTTGGTTAGGTTATTTGGAGATGTTCCTTATATCGATGAACCTGTTACCGATTTTGACGCTGCTACGGCAATCACTAGAACTCCTGCGGCTGAAGTATATCAAAATATTATTTCAGATTTAGAGTATGCAAAAACTTGGTTACCATCAACGGTTACCTCTAGAGCAATTCCTTCAAAAGCAGCAGCTAGTTCATATTTATCATTAGTATACTTGACTTTGGGAGAATGGCAAAATGCTTATGACGAAGCACAAGAAGTTATAGATAATGCGGGTACTTATAATTTAGCATTAGAACCTAATTTTCAAAACCTTTTCAATGCCGATGCCATAGACGCATCTCTTGAACCGATTTTTGCCTTGGACTATAATAATTTTGAAGCCGATGACAATGCTTACGATCAAATAGCTCCAATGACAGGAATTAGAGGAGACGATAGAAACTTAGGAGGGGGTTGGTCTGTTGCAGTTCCAACATTAGAAGTGTATACAACATGGGATGCCGCAGATTACAGAAGAGCGGTTAGTTTAGATGACGAAGCATCTATTGATGGTACTGTTGTAGATTATACTGAATTTGATATCAGTGGCCATGAATTTGCAAAAAACAACCCATACATAGCAAAGTACACTCGTTTTCCTGGTCCTTTTGCCCGTGCAAATGCAAGGGCGACCAGCCACAACTATTCAATGATGCGTTATGCAGAAGTGTTATTAATTGCTGCTGAAGCAGCAGTAGAATTAGGCGACAATGCAACAGCTCTTAATTATGTTAACCAAGTTAGAGCAAGAGCTAGAATGGGTGGCGAAACCCAAACAGGTGCTAGTGTTCCAGTAACATATGCCCCAAGCACTGTTCCCGCAGACTTATCGGGCACTGTCACTGTAGACGATATTTTAGAAGAACGTAGACTAGAATTTGCCTTTGAAGGAAAAAGATGGTACGACATTGTAAGAAGAAAAATAGGTAACGAGGTATTTAACGCATCTGGTCTTGAAGGAGAAAAACCATTCTTTTCTGAAGATGATTATCTGCTTCCATTACCTGAAGATGAACTAGAAAGAAACCCAAATTTAACGCAGAATCCTGGGTATTAATAACGAAGTTGTTTGAGTTGGTTTTTTAAAGATGGCTGGCTTTTGAGATAGCCAGCCCATCTTTTCCTTTAAAACTAAAGAAGTTCTGAACATTAGACCGACGAAAAATTTGTTTATACAGTTATTTTTATAAATTTGATAAACCAATCTGGTTAACCAATTTTTTCGTAATTAATAATGTGAACTATGAAGATAGAAATCTTAACAAGAAATGAGCATAAGGAACTTCACAATACAATTATTGCCAAAATAAGAGATTTAATAATTGTTAAAAATCTTGAACCGGGCGACAAGTTGCCTTCTGAAAGAATGCTTTCGGAAAAATTTGAAGTAAGTAGAAACAATGTACGCGAGGCTATACAAAAACTAGAATTCTATGGCATACTGAAATCAAAACCACAAAGTGGAACGTTTGTAGCAGACATTGGCCCCGTGGCCATGAAAGGTATGATGAACGATATTCTTGCTTTAGAAGACCCAGATTTTAAATCGCTGGTAGAAACAAGAATACTCTTAGAACTTAAAACAGTAAGATTAGCCGCTAAAAGAAGAACTGATGATGATTTGGCAAAAATGGAAGAAGCTTTAGAATCATACAAAGAAAAAGTACTGAATAACGAAGATGCCGTACAAGAAGATTTGCTTTTTCATTTAGCTATTGCACAAGCATGTAGAAATAGCACCATCAATAGAATGATGTTGATTATTACACCAGAGATCATCAACAACTTTGAAAAATATCATGTATGTGATAAGGATCAAGGTCCAAAAAGAATAAAAGAGCATCAAAATATTTTTAATGCTATAAAAGAACAAGATACTCAACTAGCAAAACAAATGATGAAAGATCATTTCAACGAGCTATATAAGTATTGTTACAATATTTAAAGGATACAATTTATCCATTTAACCAACTGAATGAAAATACAAGGGCATTTGAGCAACACCCTCAAAAGGCTAAATATTATCATCGACAAGCAATAACCAATTAAAATAAAGAATTATGAAAATTAGGGGTTTACGATGGTGGGTTATCGCTTTAATTGCATTAGCGACTATAATAAATTATATAGACAGACAATCTATAGGTGTACTTTGGCCGGATATAGCCGAAGACCTTTTTCCTGAAAGTACCAACGACGAACGCAAAGAAATTTTCGCAACCATATCGGTGGTGTTTATGTTCGCATACGCATTCGGTCAAGCTATTTTCGGTAAAATTTTAGATTGGGTAGGTACTCGTATTGGCTTTGCATTATCCATTGGAGTTTGGTCTATTGCAACTGCCCTACATGCTTTAGCAAGAGGAGTTTTAAGTTTTGGTTTCTTTAGAACCATTCTAGGAATCGCTGAAGCCGGTAACTGGCCAGGAGCTGCAAAAGCCAACGCAGAATGGTTTCCTACCGAAGAAAGAGCATTTGCACAAGGTTTATTTAATTCTGGCGCTGCTGTAGGTGGTATAATTGCAATACCTGCCATAGCTTTTATGACGGTTTACTTTAGCTGGCAAATGATATTTGTAATCGTTGGACTCCTAGGATTGTTATGGTTAATACCTTGGTTGATTTTAGTAAAAGCTCCTCCAAAAAAACATCCTTGGATTTCAGAGGAAGAACGTAATTATATTTTAACAGGTCAACAAAACCAAGATATCGATAATGATGGTACTCATGATGAAGGATATAACCCAGATACAGGAAAATTGCTATCTCATAAACAAAGCTGGGGTGTAATTATAGCCTCTGCAGCAATTGACCCAATTTGGTGGTTGTTCGTAGTATGGATTCCAATATACCTTAACGAAGTATACGGTATGGATGTTAAGACAATTGGTATCTACGGATGGGTACCTTATGCTGGAGCAATGCTAGGCGCATGGTTCGGCGGCTTGTTTGCGCAGAATCGATTAAAAGCGGGTTGGAGCGTAGATAAAACAAGAAAAATTATTATTACGATTGGTTGTCTTATTATGTTACCAAGCTTATTGGCAATGGCAAATCCAGGCGGACCTACCACTGCTGTTATCATAATGGCGCTAATATTATTTGGTTTTCAAACTGCTATCGGAAATGTTCAAACATTACCAAGTGATTTCTTTGGAGGTAAAACAATAGGAACATTATCTGGTATTGCCGGAATGGCAGCAAAATTAACAGCTGCAGCGCTAATTTACCTTGTACCATGGTTAACGTCAGGTGGAAATTACACACCAGCTTTCGTCATTGGAGCAACAATGGCAATAATTGCCCTAGCAAGTATCTGGATTTTATGTGGTAAAATAGAACCCCTAAAACAAAAATAACTAAGCATATAATTTTAATTAAAGTAAATAACAAAAGTAATGAGTGAGTCAAACGGAAAAATAGCAGTAGTAACAGGAGCAACTGGAGGTATCGGATTTGAAGTTGCTAAAAGATTAGGACAAGATGGGTATACGGTTATCTTAAACGGAATAGATGACGAAGCCGGTGCTCAAAGAATTAAAGAACTTACTGCAGAAGGAATTTCCGCAGAATACTTAGGTTTCGATGTTACCAATGAAGAAGCTGTAACCAAAAACATTAAAGCAATTGGTGAAAAATATGGTAAAATAGACACATTGGTAAACAATGCTGGTGGATTAGGTGGTAGATCTCGTTTTGAAGAAATGACTACAGAATTTTACAGATCTGTTATGGCGTTGAATCTTGATTCTACCTTCTTTGCTTCAAGAGCTGCAATCCCTTACCTTAAAAAAGGTGAGCACCCATCAATTATCAACTATACATCTAATGCAGGGTGGACTGCTGGTGGACCTGGAGCTGGTATCTACGGTACGTCTAAAGCAGGAGTTCACGCAATAACTAGAGCCTTGGCAAAAGATTTGGCAGAATATGGTATTAGAGCAAATGCAGTTTCTCCAGGTACTATAGATACTCCTTTCCATGCACAGATCAAAGCTACTAAACCAGAAGTATTTGCTTCATGGGCAAACAATATCATGTTAGGTAGATTAGGACAACCAGAAGATGTTGCTGGTGTTGTTTCTTTCTTGGCCAGCAAAGATGCTTCTTTTATCACCGCAGAAACTATTCAAATTGGTGGTGGTCAAGCATTAGGAATTTAATAGGAAAACTATTTTTTTATATATCAAAAGCGTTATCGTTATTTACGATGACGCTTTTTTATTTAGATGAATCCCTAACGATCAATTGAGATTCTAAAATAATTTTATTCAACGTCTGCTTTACGACTTCTTTTTCTATATAGCCTAAAAATGTTTCGGCAGCCAACCTTCCTATTTGTGCACTATGTTGACTAACACTGGTTATGGAAGGGGTCACCAAAGATGTAAAAGGTTCATTACCAAAACCCACAAGTTTTATATCTTGGGGAACCTTTATATTTTTTTCCTTTAAAACCTGCAAAGCTCCCAATGCAGCATAATCACTGGCAACATACACAGCATCCGGTCTGTTTTTTAGAGCTAATAACTTTTCAATTTGCAATCTTCCATCATCCAAAGTTAAACCGCTTTCAATAAGTAATTCGTCTTCGGTAGGTAACTTATGCTTCTTAATTGCATCGACATAGCCGCGTATTCTGTTATTGAAAATTCTTGTTCTTCTAAATCCGCCTATATGTGCAATGCGTTTACACCCTTTGGCAACTAAATGATCCACGATCATATGACTACTTTGATAATCATCAATACCAACATAATCCACATTTAGGTCATTCTCACCCCTATCGAACAAGATCAAAGGAATACCCTTGGATTTTATTTTCTCATAATAAGAGAGATCAACGGTTTCATTGGCCATAGAAGCAATGATGCCATCAACCTGAGTATATAAAAGTGCATCAATATTCTTACACTCTTTTTCAAATGACTCGTTAGACTGGGTGATAATAATATTATACCCGGCCTTATTAAGAACTTCCTCCATATTTTCGACTACCGACGAAAAGAAATTACTATTCGTTCTTGGCACGATAACCCCTACCAAATTACTTTTTCCTTTTCGTAAGGCACTTGCCAAATGATTAGGTTGGTAATTTAATTCTTCAGCGACTTGCTTAACGGCTTTTTTCGTCTTTATACTTATTCGCGCATCGTCATTTAAAGCTTTGGAAACCGCTGCGGTAGAAATATTCAAAACATTAGCAATGTCTTTTAAAGTTGTTCTTTTTTTATTCAATTACTTTATATATATTTGTTTAATCGATTAACCAAAAGTAAGACTTTAATTGAAGCAAACAAAAAAGGTCTATTTTGGTTATTTTTTACCTAAAGTGGTTAATCGATTAAACAAACGATAATTTAGTACATATAAAACTTAATAAACAACATGAAAAAAGTAGTAACATTCGGTGAAATAATGCTTCGTTTAGCACCACAAGGATTTTTAAGGTTTTCACAAGCCAATAATTTTGATGTAGTATATGGTGGAGGAGAATCTAACGTTGCTGTTTCATTAGCTAATTATGGTGTTCCTGTAGATTTCGTAACACGTTTACCTAAGAATGACATTGGTGAATGTGCCATGATGGAAATGCGCAAAAGAGGCGTTGGTGTAGATAAAATTGTATACGGTGGTGATCGTTTAGGTATTTATTTCCTAGAAACGGGAGCGGTATCTAGAGGTAGTAAAGTTGTTTATGACAGAGCTCATTCTGCCATTGCAGAGATAGAATCTGGAATGATCGATTGGGATGCTGTTTTTGAAAATGTAGAGTGGTTTCATTGGACGGGTATTACACCGGCCATTTCACAAGGTGCCGCAGATGTTTGTTTAGAAGCTGTTAAAGCTGCAAGTGCAAAAGGTATTACGATTTCAACGGATTTAAACTATAGAGCTAAACTTTGGACATACTGTGATGATGCACATAGAGAAAAAATAATGGCTGGTTTAACCGAGTATTGTGATATCATTTTAGGGAACGAAGAAGATGCTGAAAAGCATTTTGGAATTCACCCAGAAGGACTTGACGTACATAAAGATGGTGCCGATGTTAAAGCGGAAGCTTTTTTATCTGTATGTAAGCAGATGATGAAGAAATTCCCTAAAGCGAAAAAGGTAATTACAACATTAAGAGGTTCTATATCTGCTTCTCATAATACATGGGCAGGTGTTCTTTGGGACGGAAATAAAATGTACGAAACCCGCCAATACCAAATTACCGATATCGTTGATCGTGTAGGTGGTGGAGATTCGTTCATGGGAGGTTTGATTTACGGATTATTAAAATACCCAGAAGATGATCAAAACGCACTTGACTTTGCAGTTGCAGCATCTTGTTTAAAGCATACTATTAAAGGTGATGCCAACCTAGTTACCGTTTCTGAAGTTGAAAAACTTATGGGTGGTGATGCCTCTGGTAGAGTTGCAAGATAAATAGAATATAACCTATACTTCTAAAACCAAAAAAATGTCGAAAAAATCTGTTTTAATCCTTTGTGGCGGTGGTCCTGCTCCCGGTATCAATACCGTTATTAGTACTGTTGCGAAGGCATTTTTAAAAGATGATTATCGCGTTTTAGGTTTGCATGAAGGTTTTAAGGGAATTTTTGATGAAAATCCGCAAATAAAGGAATTTGACTTTTTCCATGCAGATAGGATTTTCAGTAGAGGCGGCTCAACATTGATAATGAGTCGTTTTAAACCTAAAAATGAAAAACTAAACACTAACCTGTTTATTGATAACAATGTAAAGCTGTTGGTAAGTATAGGTGGTGATGACACCGCCTCTACCGCCAACAGAATTACTGGTTATTTAGAGAAAGAAGGTATTTCTATTGCTAATATTCACGTACCTAAAACCATTGACAACGATTTACCGTTACCGGATAGAAACCCAACATTTGGTTTTCATTCTGCAAAAGATGAAGGTGTACGTATAGGGAACACTACTTATGAAGATGCACGTACAAGTCAAAACTGGTTTGTTATGTCTACCATGGGTAGGTCTGCAGGGCACTTGGCTTTTGGAATAGCGGCAAGTTGCCACTTTCCAATGATGATCATACCAGAAATGTTCGATCGTACTTCTATCACCTTTGATAAAGTGGTACGAATGGTCATTTCTTCAATGATCAAACGTAAAATTGAAAATATCCATTACGGTGTTGCTCTAATAAGTGAAGGTGTATTTCACAATATGCCCGATTCAGAATTGAAAAAGTGCGATATTAATTTCACATATGATGACCACGGGCACCCAGAATTAGGCAATGTAAGCAAAGCGCATATTTTTAATATGCTCGTTCAAAAAAAATTAAAAGAATTAGGTATTCATATTAAAAGTAGACCAGTTGAACTGGGTTACGAATTACGCTGTTGCAGACCTATTGGTTTTGACCTTACACTTTGTACGGTTTTAGGTCTGGGCGTAAAAAAATTATTCGATGAAGGCAAAAGTGGCTGTATGGTCACTGCAAATTCTAGAGGTGAAATAACCCCTTTGTTCTTGTCTGAAATACAAGATGAAAATGGTAAAATTGCGCCTAGATTGGTGAAAATTAATTCAGAATTGGCAGAATTATGCTTTCAAAATTTATTTTATGTAGACGAAGGTGATTATGATGATGCAAAAAAATATGTTGACAACCCTTCAGACTACGATTTCAACAAAATTTTAACCGAGAAATAAAAAACAAATGGCACAATATTCAAGAATTGAAGTAGCAAATGTAATGAAGGAATCGGGTATGGTACCTTTGTTCTACCACCCAGACATTGAGTTAGGTAAAAAGATTTTACAAGCTTGTTATGATGGTGGTGCACGTTTAATGGAATTTACCGCTCGTGGCGATTTCGCTTTCGAAGTGTTTTCTGAATTGAACAAATATGCTATTAAGAACTTACCTGGTATGATTATGGGCGTAGGTTCTATTACCGATGCTGCGGCAGCTTCTTACTACATGTCAATAGGTGCAAATTTTATTGTAACACCATCTTTAAGAGAAGATATTGCAATTGTTTGTAACCGTAGAAAAGTATTATGGTCTCCTGGTTGTGGTTCATTGACCGAAATCAACAAAGCCGAAGAAATGGGCTGTGAGATTGTAAAATTATTTCCTGGTTCTCTTTACGGACCTGGATTTGTAAAAGGAATTAAAGGACCTCAACCTTGGACAAGTATTATGCCAACAGGTGGTGTAAGTACAGATGAGGATAACTTAAAAGGTTGGTTCGATGCCGGTGTAACTTGCGTTGGTATGGGATCAAAATTAATCAGCAAAGATATTTTAGCTAATAGAGATTACGCAGGGTTAGAAGCTTTGGTTAAAGAGACCTTGGCAACGATTAAAAAATTAAGATCATAAAGTATAGAGGCAGTACACTAAGTATCACAACTATATTTAGAACTGTCTTTTAAAAGTGCATATTTAAGTTGTTAGTTGGAAAAGGGCATTAAAATCATGGCAATACGCCAGATTTTGTGCCCTTTTTATTTTTAACCGAAAGAAAATCTCCGCTCAATGAATAGATTATTGGCTATCAACCTAATAGGTTAATATTACTATTACAATACATAATGATAACTTAATTAATACGACCTCTAACAAAGTTATTACCCAATTAGTTTATATTTTAGAAGCATGAAATGCAATTTAAGCACCATGTACAGGCTACAATTAATACTGGCTATTTTTGTGTTTTTTTTGCCTATTAGCTCAAAATCGCAAACTTCAATTGACAGCTCCCTGCATTACAGAAAAGCTATCATAAACCCTTCTCAACCTCAAGACCTTGCTTCGGGAGTACATTATTTCTCCAAGAAAAAAAATCAAGATTTAGCGTTAAGAGACACCTTAAACGCAATATATGCCCTAAGGCTTCTTTCTATCGCCGAATTTAAAATAGGTAATAATTTTAGTAGTGAAAATCACATTGTTGAAGCATTGAATCTTATTGAATCTATGCAGGCAAAAGATACATTAATCAATTCAAGAGTTGGTCTCTACAACCAATTAGGGCGTATCTATAGAGCTTCTCACAATTCAGCCGAAGCCATTAAAACCTTTGACAAAGCATTGCTCATTGCCAATAAATTAAATGACAGTGTAATTATCTTAAACAACAAGGCCAACATCTACAAAGACCTACTAGACTATAAGAATGCATTACGTATTTATTCGTTCTTATTTAAAAAACGTTCTCATTTTTCAAATGACTATCAAACCACATTAGTAACAGATAATTTAGGACTTGTACAATCAAAACTTAATATACCAGAGGGTTTACAAAACCTAAGGAATGCTTTAAAACTAAGGCAAAAAAATAACGATATAATTGGCCAACATGCTAGCAACACTCACTTGTCTGAGTATTATCTGGACAGAAAGGATACTACAAAAGCTCTGTTATATGCTAAAAAAGCCCTTGCCCTATCAAATAAAGTCAATAGCAGTTCTTTTAAGTTAGAATCTATTTCACAATTGATGAACTTGAACAACAACCCATTAATTCATGAGTATAAGAAATTGACCGATAGTATTTCGAATGCCAAACAAATGGCAGAAAATAAAAATGCTTACCTTAAATACAATGTCTCAGAAGAGCAAAAGAAAACCCAAGCCAGCATACTACTGCAAGAAATAGAATCACGTAAACGTTTAGCCTACCAAGCACTTGCTTTAATTATTTTTTTAATCTTCATTGGGTCATATTTCATTTATAGAAATAGATATCGAAAAGCAAAAATTGAAGAAGTTTATAAAACAGAGACTAGAATTGCCAAAAAGGTACATGATGAAGTTGCAAATGATATGTATAAAATAATGACCTCTCTAGAGAATAATTCGGGCATAGATAGTAAGGTTTTGGACGAAATGGAAAAAATTTATACCAAAACGCGAGATATTTCCAGAGAAAATAGTGCAATTGACCTAAGACAAGATTTCGGACTTCAATTAAACGATTTGTTACTTGGGTATAAGAATGATAAAGTAAAAGTAATTACCAGAAATCTTTCTAAAATGCCTTGGGAGAATATTCCTGAACTTAAAAAGACCGCTATATATAGGGTTTTACAAGAACTGATGACGAACATGCGCAAACATAGTCAAGCCACATTCGTCACTCTGATTTTTCAAAAAGAAGGTTCTAAAATTCATATAAATTATCGAGATAACGGAGTAGGATGTGATCTTTTTAAAAAAAATGGCCTTCAACATACGGAATCCCGTATCGCTTCTTTAAATGGAACTATTAATTTTGAAACTAAGCAAGGTGATGGCTTTAAGGCATCAGTAATAATTTAATGCATGTTCAAAAAAGTTTTAATTGCGGAGGATATGGAAGACATCAACAAAGGTGTGTTTTCATTACTGACCGAATTGGGTGTAAAACAAATAGATCAGGTACAATATTGTGATGATGCCTATTTAAAGATAAAAAGAGCTGATTTGGATTCAGTTCCTTTTGATCTAGTCATATCTGATCTTTCTTTTAAAGTAGACCACAGATCGCAAACATACCCATCTGGGCAAGATTTGGTCGCTAAACTCAAAACTGATTTCCCAAACCTAAAAGTAATCGTATACTCGGTAGAAGACCGCCTACAGGCCGTTCGTACACTGTTTAACCAACATCATATCGATGCCTATGTTTGTAAGAGCAGATCAGGACTAAAAAATTTAACACAGGCTATTAGTGAAATTGCCCAAGGCAACAAATTTTTATCTCCAGAGGTTTCAAATGCATTTAGTACCGAAAACGAGCTTGAAATTGATGACTATGACATTTTACTTTTAGATCATCTCAGTAAGGGCTTATCTCAAGATGAAATCAGTGCATTATACAGAAAGGAGAATATTTCACCTGCAAGTTTAAGTTCTATCGAAAAAAGACTGAACAAATTACGAATTCAATTCAATGCCAAAAATGCCATTCACCTTGTGGCTATTGTAAAAGATTTAGGTCTTATTTAATAATATATTGAAACCTTACGGAAAACCGTAATACTCTTACCTATAATGATATTAGGTTTGTTGTTGCTTAGCAATAGGCACACTGACCATAAATTTAAACAAGTATTACCATGGCCATCCTGCTGAAAAGGTATTTCGGGGGAACTGACCGATTTGGCGGGTATGGCCTATTTAATAAATTAAACCATTCAACAAAAAATTATGCGTAAACTAATTACCCTATTATTTCTTTTTTCAATTCTAATTCCCAATACAAACAATGCTCAAGATAATGGTGCCGTAGTTGCCGGTGCAGTTGGTGCACTAGCCGCGATCGGAGCAGGTGTAGCTGCAGTAGAACAAATGAAAGAACGTGCCGAATTGACTGCCACCGAATGGTTATTGGCCAACAACCCGAACATCACCAGCTTTTCATTAAAGACAATTGATTTTGAAGGTAAAAAATTAAAAGACATGTCTTCTGCCTCTGTCATCACCTTTAAAATACAAGAATTTATACCTGCCGATAAACCTGAGTTAAATGGTAAGAAACAAGTATTGCTGGGTTTTACAAGTCACGGTTGGATAAATGAATATGGTATTGATTTCAATAAAATAAAATGGTTTCTAATTGATGAAGCGGAATGGACCAACATGATGGTATCTTATGTTAAGGTTGCATCTGGTGTCTCTAGTGATTTCAATGTAGCATCAACTTTACAAGAGGGACGTATTGTCAACAAAGGTGTCAAAATCAAAAATAAAATGACCATACCATTTTATCAACTTTCCGGTGACATGTATGTTGTTACCGACTATTCTGATGAGATGAAATTTATTTATAACGAACGATCCTTAGGTATATTCTTGAAAGATACAAGAGACCTCGTGCAAATTAAAAGAAGTAGTCTAATTGAATTGCATGAATTCTTTTTTGAAGAATAAATAAGTTAGACAGCCGCGGCAATATCAACTGCAACCTTTAGTTTACTTTGCCCGCTTCCATAAACAACCCCTTTTAAAGGCGGCACATCGTAGTAATCTCTACCCCAACCCACTACTATATGTTGATCCTTTGGAATCTGATTGTTTGTTGGATCAAAATCTACCCAACCAAAACCCGGTATGTAAATGGCAAACCAGGCATGTGAAGCATCGGCACCTATTAACTTTTCTTTACCTGGAGCTGGCAAGGTTTCTATATAACCACTTATATACCTTGCCGGTAAACCAACAGATCGTATACAGGCAATAGCTATTTGGGCAAAATCTTGACAAACACCTTTTTTCTCCTTCATCACTTCTTCAATTGGTGTAGAAATGGTAGAGAATTCTGAGTCGAAATCAAAATCGGTATATATACGCTGCATCAATTCGTATGCCGCTTCAAAAACAGACCTATCTCCTTTAAATGATAATTCTGCATAATCACGTATCGCCTTATCTGTTCGTCTAATGAAAATCGATTCTAGAACATACTGTTTGGCATCAAGAATTTCCGCATCCACACTCTGTAAAGCAGCAAGGGCATCGTTCATCGTAATATTTTTGCATGCTTCGCTGTTGAAAGATTCATGATACTTTGCATATTCCCTTTTAATTTTACTTCTTGTAGTAACCTTTAAGTTTCTATGTTCTGTTTGTATAGAAAAACGGGTAATGTAATTACCAAAGAAATCTCTACGCTCGGTAATTTCTGCAGGCTCGGGAGAAATTTCTATAACATAATCTAACAGCTCTTGCCCTTTAGATGCTCTTGGGCGTAACGTAGCAATATTATGACAATAACTTACCGGAGCGTTATAATCATATTGGGTGATATGTGTAACGTTGAATATCATTGTTAAATAGGAAAAGACTGAATAAACAATTGAGTTTGCTTGTCTGTATGATTAAAATAAGTATTAGATATTGATTGCGATGTTTTATACAACAAATCTGACAGCTCCTTTAAAAGGGTATCTAACTGGTCTCGCTTAAAATCTGTTTCAGATTTGGTTTTTGCTAAATCAATAGATTCCGCCAACCTTAATTTTGAGAATGCTTCAAAAACATATTTCTGATAGTTGCTTAATTGATGATCATGTTTGGAGTGCGGCAGTCTTGCGATATCTTTTTGTAATCTATTGATCATAAAGGTCAAAGAACGGGCATAGTCCAAGTCCAACACTACTAAATCCAACACATGCGCTAATTCTATATGAGAACGGTAACTGTATCTGTATATATTAAGGCTTTCATGACTGGTCAACAAGTATTCTAACAGATCATACTCTACCTGCTCATCATATTTTATGGTTAAGAGGGCCCTACATTTGGTAATATTCAAGGTACTTTGCTCTAATTGCAAGCCTATAAAATATAACAACAAACCTTGTTGTACCATTATACTTTCTTCAATCAGCCCCATAAAAGCAATTAAGCGAGTAATCAACTGGTTTAATACTTTCAGAATTTTATTAATGGAGTGATCCTCACCTTCAACCAACGAATTCCAAATTTTCTGGATATTCTCGAAAACCCGCCACATATCTGAGGACCACAAATTACGAATGGAATAGTATGAATTACCGAACATACTTATGGTATGTGCCAAGCTGCCTACTCTATTCTTATCTAAGATAACCGAAAGCATTTCTTCATATGGATTATCCATGGCCAACTTGCCATCTTTATCCTTATCTACAAACCCAGGATAAGTACCTGTCAACTGGGTCACTGCTTTAAACAACACCTTCAATTTCTCTGAATCTGGCTGTTCATCTCTATGTTGAACAATCGCCATTTGCCGCATTACGGTGCGCAAAAAACGTGCATTTACCAAAGTACGACCCACATAGCGCCCCGCCCAGTATAAATTTTCAGCCGTTAAACTCGGTAGGTCATTTAGGCCTGATATGGCTACAGATGATTTGCGTTGCCAATGTCTGCTTTTATCTTCTTTAATAGGTTCATCGTCCAGTATCCAAAAATCTTTGCTGGTACCTCCTCTCTGGTTTGAAACACGTACCGTTTCCCCATCCGGCGCTACCCTTACCAAACCACCCGGCATAACCGAATACTCTTGTTTTGAAGCGATACAAAAAGCTCGTGCTACCACATTTCTTGGCTCCAATTGTTCATTGGTAAAATTTGGTGCGGTAGAAAAATTGATACGTTCTTGTGCAACAAAACGATACGGCCGTTCTTTAATAACTTTTTTTAATTCTTCTAGCTCTTCATTGCTCATTTGCTCACCAAAATAGATACTTTCCCTATTGGTGCGATCAATTCTTTTTATGACCAATTTTGATATGTTCTCAAGAACGTAGTTTCTTTCTTTTTCTTGACCGCACCACCAAGACGCTATTTGGGGTAATTTTAATTCTTCGTTTTTAAAGAACTTGGCAATGGCGGGCATAAAAGGAATTAAACCAGGATTTTCGATTACTCCGCTTCCTATAGGGTTAATGACAGCTACATTTTTTCTACGTACCACATCTAATAATCCGGCAACGCCCAAATGTGAATCTTCACGAAGTTCCAAAGGATCGGTAAAGGCATCATCGACCCTGCGCAATACTACATCGATCTGTTTTAATCCTTGTAAGGACTTCATCCAAAGATACCCATCACGTACCACCAAATCATTACCTTGTACCAACGGATAACCCAAGAAAGAAGCCATATAGGCATGTTCAAAATAGGTTTCATTATGTGATCCGGGGGTTAGAATTACAATATTGGGATTTTCTTTTTTACCCGGTGCGGCATCGATTAGCATTTGATTGAATTCCTGAAAGAAACCCGACAAACGCTTTACTTTCATTTCGGCATATAAATCTGATAGAATTCTACTGGTCGTGGATCTATTCTCTAAAGCGTAGCCCATGCCCGAAGGTGCTTCCGTTCTATCATTTACCACCCATAAACGCCCATCTGTACCTCTACATAGGTCTGCAGCATAAATAGATAAATACTGCTCTAACTGAAGTTCCATACCAGAACATTGCCTAAGAAAACCTCTGTGACCATAAATGACCTCAAACGGTACTATGCCGTTCTTTATTAGTTTTCGCTCACCATAAACATCTTTCAATACCAAATTGAGCAGTTCTGCCCTTTGCTTTAATCCTGCTTCAACCTCTGCCCACTCATTTTGGTGTAACATAAATGGAACTACATTTAGGTTCCAAGGTCTATGCATTCCTTTAGGATCGTTATAGACGTTATATGTGACCCCATTTTCAGATAACAACCAGTCAATATCTTTTTGACGTGCTGATAAACCTGTAATTCCTAATGTATCAAAACTGGAAAATAACTTACTCCAATAGGGTTTCATACCATTGTTCAATGAATACATTTCATCATTGCCAAGTTGGGTATCATAATTATTAAACCAGGTAGTTTTTGTTGTTGGCATTACCTCTTCAATTACTTCTTACGCAAATCCGTTACATGTGGATATTCCGGATTGACCGGCATCTCTTTGTATACAAATGTATTTGAACCTTTCTTAGGTTCTACCATTCTGCCCGTAAAATTTGTTGAAGCGACCAATTCTGTAGGTGTCACTTCATCTTGTGTCATGCCAATATCCCAAAATCTATTAATTCTGCGCGATTCTGCTTCAAGACTATTAACCGGGTATGTATCATAAGAACGACCACCTGGGTGTGCCACAAAATAGGTACAGCCACCAATGGACTTACCGTTCCAATCATCGACTATATCGAATACTAACGGCGTGTCTACACCAATGGTGGGATGCAATGCAGACCAAGGCTCCCAGGCTTTAAAGCGAACGCCCGCTACATATTCTCCCTTTGTACCCGTTGAGCTCAATTCAATTTTTACGCCATTACATGTCAATGAATAACGTTTCTCATTAAAATTATTGACTTTTACCTGTACCCGTTCCAACGAAGAATCTACATAACGCGATGTACCTCCACCGGTCATTTCCTCCCCAAGCACATTCCAAGGTTCTATGGCCATACGTAGTTCCATTTGTATGGTATTGACATCGACCATACCATATAATGGAAAACGGAATTCAAAGAAAGGATCAAACCAGTCTAACTTGAACGGATAACCCGCTTCGTTCAACTGCTCTACTATGTCTTTAATATCTTCTTTTACGTAATGTTCCAATAAAAACTTATCATGCAATTCTGTTCCCCAACGCACCAATTTATGCTTGTAAGGTTTTTTCCAGAACCATGATACCAACGTACGCACCAATAACATTTGCATTAAACTCATTTGTGCATGTGGGGGCATATCAAAGGCACGTAGCTCTAAGATGCCCAAACGCCCAGATGAGGAATCGGGCGAGTATAATTTATCTATACAAAACTCTGCCCTATGGGTATTACCCGTAATATCTGTCAACAAATGCCTGAACAAACGATCCGTGATCCAGAAAGGTACTTCTTCATCATCGGGTATTTGAGAAAAAGCGATTTCAAGCTCATATAAATTCTCCAACCGAGCTTCATCTACACGTGGTGCCTGACTCGTTGGCCCTATAAATGCCCCGGAAAATAAATAAGATAAGCCTGGGTGATGTTGCCAAAAGGTCAATAAGCTTCGTAATAACTGTGGATTCCGTAACAGCGGACTATCAGCCGGAGTTACTCCACCCAAAGTTACATGGTTGCCACCACCCGTACCAGTGTGCTTACCATCTAACATAAATTTTTCGGTACCTAAACGGGCTTGTTTTGCCTCTTCGTAAAGTGTCAACGTATTATCCGTTAGTTCTTGCCAATTTTTTGCCGGATGCACATTTACTTCAATAACCCCAGGATCAGGAGTTACTTTCAGTACTTCTAGCCTATTATCCCTAGGTGGCTCATAACCTTCTAAAATTACAGGAACGTTCAGCTCTTTTGCGGTTGCTTCTATACTCGCTACCAGATCCAAAAAGTCTTCGGCACTATCTAATGGTGGCAGGTAAAGGAAAAATTTATTTTCCCTTACCTCAGCACAAATAGCCGTACGTACATAAGGGTGCTTTCTTGGGTGACCATTTGACTTCATTTTCAAGCGCTTCTGCAATGCTTCGCCCGGTATGGGCAAGTCTGGTGAAGGTTCAAATAACTCAACCTCTGCCGTTGGTTCAGAAGGTATAGGCGGGTCTTGAGGCAATGCGCCCAAGGGCAAACGGAGTCCGATAGCCGAGTTACCGGGTGTTAAAAACAAATGCTTGTTTCTAAATTTCCATTTATTCGTGAGCCACTTGCTGTTCTTTTTAGTTAGAGGATACACGTGCCCCACAACTTCTCCAATACCATTTTCCAATATCTCACCTAGCTTTCTGCGAAGGTGGCTATCATCTTTATTATATTTTTTAGGATTTACATCTACCGGTAGTTTGCCTTCTTCCCACAAAAAGTAAAATGCATCTTCATAAGCAGGCATTACGCTATTGGTCTTACATCCCAAAAACCCGCCTAAAGTCTTTAAAAATCGCTTGGTGATATTTCTGGGCATTTTGTATTCCTCAGAAAAAGATGCGAGTAGGCTAGGGTCGTTCCAAATTGGTTTTCCATCTTTTCGCCAATGAATACCGATCAACCAACGAGGTAATGCTTCACCAGGGTACCATTTTCCTTGCGCATGGTGTAGAACACCTCCCTTACCGAACACCTCTAATAATCTTGTGGATAGTTTGCTCGCCAGTTCTCTTTTATGTTCCCCATCTGCTGCAGTATTCCACTCTTCAGATTCCATATCATCTATGGAAACAAATGTAGGCTCGCCGCCCATTGTTAAACGAACATCATTTGCCTGTAGCTCTTCTTCTATTTTAAAACCAAGGTTATAAATGGCATTCCATTGCTCTTCCGAATATGGTTTTGTTACTCGTGGCGATTCGAATATTCTAGTTACCGAATTTTCAAACTCAAAAGTGGTTTCCGCAAAATCACTGAATCCGCTTACCGGTGCCGCACTTTCATACGATGGCGTGCACGCTAGTGGAATATGACCTTCACCGGTAAAAAGTCCAGATGTGGCATCTAAACCGATCCATCCGGCTCCGGGCAAATATACTTCTGCCCATGCATGAAGATCCGTAAAATCTTCTTCAGGACCAGACGGACCGTCCAAAGATTTTTCATCGGATTTTAATTGCACCAAATACCCAGAAACAAAACGTGCCGCCAAGCCCAAATGGCGAAGTGTTTGAACTAGCAGCCAAGCAAAATCTCTACAAGAACCTAATTTCGCTTCTAAGGTTTCCTCACAGGTTTGCACACCGGGCTCCATTCGCAAGGTATAATTCAAATGGTCATAAAGCTTGCCGTTCAACTCGATTAGAAAATCAATACTTCGTTTTGGGGTTAGGTCTATCGTTGATAACCATTCCTTTAAAAGTGGACCGCTCTCCACTTTTTCCAAATAAGGCAATAATTCTTTTTTAGCCTCTTCAGAATATTCAAAAGGAAATTTTTCCACTGATTCCTCAACAAAAAAATCAAACGGATTTATTGTTTTTAAGTCCGCTATAATTTCTACATCAACAGAAAGCTCTGTCGTCTTTTCAGGGAAAACAATTCGTGCCAAATAATTACCAAAAGGATCCTGCTGCCAATTAAAGAAATGATTCTCTGGCTTTATTTTTATTGAATATGCCTCTATAGGAGTTCTGCTATGTGGTGCCGGGCGTAACCTAAAAATATGTGGTGACAAATTTATACTTCTGTCATAGATGTATTTGGTCTTGTGTTTGATTGCTACTTTTAGTGCCATACGGTTGTGGGATTTCGGTAATACCTAATATAAGCACTAAAATCAGCAAATGAATACAACTACACCTTAATCACAAAATTTTTATACAAATTAGAGTTGGGACGTTTTTTATTGATAGATTCTTAATGCGAGGGTATAATTGTTGACTTTTTTTGGATAGAACAAAAGAAGAACCATAATGATATTGACCTTATCCATTATAGGCTTATCTATTTTTTCGTAAATTGAAACTTGCACAAAGCTCTTAACATATGGAAAAGGCACTACAGACCATGATTGATAATATGCCCGAAAAAACGGGAAAATCTTTAAATGAATGGAAAACCATTCTCAAAGAAAAATCATTTGCCAAACATTCTGAAGGAGTAAATTTTTTAAAGAAGGAACACGGAGTAACACATGGTTTTGCCAACACTATCGTCACCTTATCAAAAGAAGAAAACAACTCCCCTACCGACTTGGTCGATCAGCAGTATAAAGGAAAAGAAAACCTTTTTCCAATTTATGAAGCTATTCTTAATGCTGTAAAAACCTTTGGAAATGATGTTGTAATAACGCCCAAGAAAACTACGGTAAGTCTTATTCGTAAAAAACAATTTGCCTTGATTAAACCGGCAACCAAAACTAGAATTGACCTGGGCATAAAAATAAAGGATAAGCCCACAACAGATCGCTTACAAAATTCTGGTCCGTTTGGCACTATGTGTACACATAGGGTTCAGCTCACCGAGGTTTCTCAAGTGGACTCTGAATTAATTGATTGGTTAAAGGAAGCTTATGAAAAGGCTAGTTAACCAAACACATATTAATTATATTACTTAAAGTTATCATACTTTTTCATGGCACTGTACCTTTGCCCAATGAGTATTGAACAGACTGCTATAAAAACCACATATTTTAGTATTATTGGAAATATCCTTTTAGCTCTTATTAAAGGTTTAGCTGGATTCTTCGGTAACTCTTACGCTCTTATAGCCGATGCCATAGAATCAACAACCGATATTTTCTCCTCTATTTTAGTATTATTAGGATTTAAGTATGCAGAGAAACCAGCAGATGAAAATCACCCGTACGGTCATGGCAAAATAGAACCCATCATCACTTTCCTAATTGTTGCTTTTCTAGTGATATCGGCAACGGTTATTGCCTATGAAAGCATCGAAAATATTCAGACTCCCCATAAGGTTCCAAAAGCATGGACATTAATTGTTCTAGGTTTGATAATTGTATGGAAAGAAATCTCATATCGTATTGTTATTAAGAAAAGTAATGAGACACAAAGCTCCTCTTTAAAAGCAGACGCTTGGCACCATAGAAGTGATGCTGTTACTTCGATCATGGCTTTTATAGGTATATCAATTGCCCTAATTTTTGGCAAGGGCTACGAAACGGCAGATGATTGGGCCGCTCTAATTGCCTCTGGTTTTATTCTTTACAATAGCTATTTAATTTTACGCCCTGCCTTAGGTGAAATAATGGACGAGCAACGCTATGACGAACTACTAGAAGAAATACGTCAAAAATCACTAGAGGTCTCAGGGATTACCGGTACCGAAAAATGTTTTATAAGAAAAGCGGGAATGAAATTTCATATTGACTTACACGCTATGGTAGATGGTACTATATCGGTTACAAAAGGTCATGATATTGCACATTTACTAAAAGACCATTTACATAACGAAATTCCGAACTTAGGTCATATATTAATTCATATTGAACCCGATGATTTGTAGCAAAAACTACAAATGCAACAACGCCAAAGCATCCTCCGTTCTACCTTCTTCCAACCACTGCTGTGCTAATTTATGCAATGCAGTACTAACTTCACCGCTGTTCAATATGGATTTTACCTCTGCATTTTCAGCAATGATAGCGATTGCTTCTTTGGTAGGTAATTGTTCTAAATTACCTAGTCGCCCTAAATTATTACCTGTTAAAACGGTACTATTACGCACGGCTTCCGGTAACATATCTACACCAATACCTTTGGTACGTATAGGTTTAGGAATTTCAAACAAAGCATCGCCATTAGCCCTGCAGTACCAATTACCACCCATTCGGGCAACTAAATCTAATTTTGGAGTATCCAGTTTCCCTTCGGCATCTAGAAACGCTTTTTTCACATGAATCTGTACTACTTTGGCTAGTACTAAATTACCTGCTCCTGGTCCGTCGCCCAATGCTATTACTTGATCTACTACACACTCAAATGCTACGGGTGCTTCTCCTACTCTTGGCGGGGTTACTTTATCACTTGGTACTTGCGTTAAACCTGCTTTTACAAACTCATTTACCCCGTCACCATATTCGGTACTGGATAACGACATTTGCTCTACCATGTCATAATTCACGATATTGATTACCGTTTCTTTTACCTCCAATACATTCACCAAGGTATGCTTGGTGGTATTATCACGACCTCTTCTAGATGGTGAAAAAATCATGATTGGCGGATTAACGCTGAACAAATTAAAATAACTAAACGGACTCAAATTTACATTACCCTCTTTATCTACCGTACTGGCAAAGCAAATAGGTCTTGGCGCAACGGCAGACAGTAAATAACCGTGTAGTTCTTGTTGTGAAATATTTGCGGGATCTATGGTATTTATTTCTTCGTGTTGTGACATTGTGCTCTATTATTCTTAATTATTTACTGGGCAATATAGTGCCGGTTACTTCACCAAAACCAACCCTTACTCCATCTTTTTCCGCAAAGCCCTTTAAGGTTATGGTATCATTATCTTCAATAAAGGTGCGCATGCTACCGTCTTTTAATTCGAAAGACTTTTTACCGCCCCACGAAATCTCTAGCAATGATCCATAAGAGCTTTCATCTTTGCCCGATATGGTTCCTGATGCCATGACATCGCCAACATTTACATTACACCCATTTACGGTATGATGTGCTAATTGCTGCATCATATTCCAATACATGTATTTAAAGTTTGAGCGACTAATTATGGTTTCTTCCGATGCTTGCGAAGCCATGCCTACTTCTAACTGAATATCATAATTATGCTCTCCTTCAACTTCTAAATAAGAAAGTACTGTCGGTTCTTGCTCCGGACCCTGTACCTTAAATGGTTCTAAGGCTTCTAGGGTAACGATCCAAGGTGACATGGAAGATGCAAAGCTTTTTCCTAAAAACGGACCTAAAGGCACATACTCCCATTTCTGAATATCGCGGGCAGACCAGTCGTTGAACAATACAAGACCAAAAATATGTTCCGCTGCATTCTCAACAGATATTCGTTCACCAAGCTGTGTAGATTTACCTACTATGAACCCCATTTCCAACTCAAAATCCAAACGATTGGATGCCTGAAAAACAGGTTCTTCCATATCATTAGTCTTAACCTGCCCCATAGGTCTGTGAATATCCGTGCCACTCACCACTATTGATGATACACGCCCATGATAACCAACAGGAATATGTCGCCAATTGGGCAATAGCGCATTCTCTGGATCACGGAACATTTTTCCCACATTGGTTGCGTGTTCTATACTGGAATAAAAATCCGTGTAGTCGCCCACCTGTACCGGCAAATGCATTGTAGCATCTTTCTGCAACACAAAAACTTTTGGGTGATTCTTTAGCGGAGAATTCTCTATTACCAATAACTTCTGAATATCTAACCGAACTTTATTGGTGGTTTTCTTTCCTAGGGCAATGAACTCATTTAAGGTTTTCTGCCTAAAAAAAGTAGCATCTACGTCTAACAAACCCAATTGTGACACTGCTGCCAAATCAACAATTTGTTCACCAATGGCAATCCCTGCTCTTGGCTCATCTGCATGTAAAGAGAAGATTCCAAAAGGAAGGTTGTAGATAGAAAAATCTGAGTTATTGGGTACTGAGACCCATGTATTCAATGTTGCCAAATGTTTTTTATTTAAATATTCTAACCAATCTAGCCTTCGACTGCGCCCTCCTAACGGCGGACAAGCTCAGGGTGACAATATCAATTACACTTCTCCCTCCAAAAGCCAAACAAGCTCAAAATGATTTTCTACTACCACTATCTATCGCTTTAGTTATCCAACCACGATTTATAATAATCACCATCGTCTAATTTTAGCGCATTTTCAGTAACCATTAAAGGTTTAAAAGTATCAATCATAACAGCAAGTTCTTCCGAACCTTTTTGACCTATACTTCGTTCTGCAGCACCTGGGTGCGGACCGTGGGGTATACCTGCTGGATGCAAAGAAATATTCCCTGGCTGCACTCCGTTTCTACTCATAAAATCGCCGTCAACATAATACAGCATTTCATCAGAATCTATGTTAGAATGATTATATGGTGCCGGTATGGACTGCGGATGATAATCGTACAATCTTGGTACAAAAGAACAGATGACAAAGGCATTTGTCTCAAAAGTTTGATGCACTGGTGGCGGCTGGTGAATTCTACCGGTTATGGGTTCAAAATTGTGAATAGAGAATCCGTATGGGAAATTATAACCATCCCAACCAACAACATCAAAAGGATGCCCAACATACAACATTTCATGGATGACCCCTTGCTTTTTTACTTTTATCAAGTGCTCATCAGTATCTGTATAGGTTTCCAAATTCTGCGGCAATTTATAATCGCGTTCACAGAATGGGGAATGCTCCAATAGCTGACCAAACCAATTACGATATCTCTTTGGAGTATATATAGGCGAGTACGACTCGGCATACAAAATGCGATTGTCTTCACTATCAAAATCTATTTGATAAATTGTACCCCTGGGAATTATTAGATAATCGCCATATTCAAAAGGAATCTGTCCAAAAATGGTTCTTAAGATACCAGAGCCTTTATGAATAAACAACATTTCGTCGGCATCGGTATTCTTATAGAAATACTCACGCAATGACTGTCTTGGTGCGGCTACCCCAATAATGATATCGTTATTGACCAAAAGTGGCTCGCGCGCGGCTAAAAAATCATCTTTTGCAGGCGCATTAAAACTCACTAGTTTCAACGAACGTATATTCTTCTCCAAAGCAATTTTAGGAGAAACGTCTGTACTCTTCACAATCTCTTTGACCATAGTTGGTCTGTTATGATGATATAGTAAAGAGGACATACCATCAAAGCCAATGGTACCGAATAATTGCTCTGAATACAATTCTCCGTTTGGCTTTCTAAACTGCGTATGCCGCTTAGGTGGCAACGCTCCCTGCTTATGATAAATAGGCATATACGTTCGTTTTGCTAGTTACTACTATTTTATTAAAATTAAGCTATTCTGTGCTTGTCAAGAAATCTGTTGAACTTATAAGGTTCCTCTTAATTCTTGCTCACGCTCAATAGCTTCAAACAATGCTTTGAAATTTCCTTTACCAAAAGAAGTAGCTCCTTTTCGTTGAATGATTTCAAAGAACATCGTTGGTCTTGCCTGTACCGTTTTGGTGAAAATCTGCAATAAATATCCTTCATCATCACGATCTACCAAAATACCCAGTTTTCTCAATGACTCAATATCTTCGTCTATCTCTCCCACTCTTTCGGTCAATACATCATAATATGTTGTAGGTATGGTCAAGAACTCGACCCCTCTACTTTTTAGATCAGAAACCGTTTTTACGATATCATCCGTAGCCACAGCAATATGTTGAACTCCTTCACCTTCATAAAACTCCAAATATTCATCTACTTGAGATTTTTTCATACCAGGAGCCGGCTCGTTGATCGGAAACTTGATTCTACCATTACCGTTACTCATCACCTTACTCATTAGCGCGGTATAATCAGTAGAAATATCCTTATCGTCAAAAGACATTATTTGTTTAAAGCCCATAACATTTGCGTAGAAATCTACCCAATAGTTCATTTTACCTTCGTTGACGTTACCTACCATGTGATCAACGAATTTTAATCCTGTAGATGTTGGTTGATAATCGCTTTCCCATTTTTGGTATCCTGGTAAAAATGTACCACTGTAATCTTTACGCTCCACAAAAATGTGAACTACCTCACCGTAAGAATATATACCCGAACTTACTACTTTACCGTGTTCGTCTTCTTCCGTCTTAGGCTCCATATAACTTTTAGCACCTCTTTTCATAGCCTCTTCATAGGCATATGTAGCGTCATCTACCCAAAGGGCAGTTACCTTAACACCATCGCCATGCTTATCTATATGTCTACCTACATCGGTTCCACTTTTAAGCGGAGAGGTCAATACCAACCTGATCTTATCTTGTTCTACTACATAAGATTCAAAATCTCTACTACCGGTTTCAAGACCTTTATATGCCAATGATTTAAAACCAAATGCCGTTTTATAATAATGTGCCGCTTGTTTAGAATTACTTACATAAAGTTCTAAATAATCGGTACCGTTAATAGGCATAAAATCTTGTGCCTCTTTGTGATCGTTTTGTTTTACTGTTGCTGTTGACATAGTTCTGGGTTTTATATTTTTATTTCGTTTATTGTTGCTTCCGCAACATATGTGTTAAAATTTTTTAAGCTGTGGTCGTTTGCGATTTCATCATTACTTCCAACGCTGCTAAAAGTGCTTTGTTCGCTTCTCTTACTCCAAATGAAATTCTAACTTTTCCCGGAGCTCCAAAATTGCCTACCGGGCGCACCATAATACCACGCTGCTCTAAGAATGTAGTAAACTCCATATCATTAATAGGCGGATCTATTAGTACAAAATTACCCTGGGTAGGCCAGTATTTGATTTGTAAAGCATCAAGTCCGTTCAAAACAAACCTTCTTTCCTCCTTTACCAATGCTACGGTCTTGTTTACAAAATCTACATCTTCAAGTGCAGCAATGGCTCCTTCCAAAGCGGGAGTGGACAGTAAAAAGGGCTTACAGATTTTACGCATGTAATTACTAATTTCTAACGGTGCATAACAATACCCTACTCGTAAACCTGCCAAACCATAAGTCTTTGAAAAACTATTGATAGCTATCACATTTTTACCTTCTACCACAAAGGGTAAACCTGATGTGTAATCTTCTGCTTCTGCAAAATGTCTGTACACCTCATCTAATACCAATACTACATGTGCCGGTAATTTTTCAATAAAGCTTCTTAAATCTGCCATTGGAATATAATTCCCTGACGGATTATTAGGTGAGGCAAGAAATACCAACTTTGTTCTATTTGTTATAGCTGCTAGAATTCCATCTAAATTATAGTCATAATTCTCGGTCATTGGCACATTGATAGCCTTAGCGCCCATCCAACGGGTAAAAGCAGTATATGGCAAAAAACATGGCTGACTAACGATTACCTCATCATCTTCGCTTAAAAATGCCTTTGAAATCATATCAATAATCTCAGAACCACTATTTGCGGTTATAAAATTATCTGCAACTAAGGCACTGTCAAAATCTTTTACCAAAGCTTCTCGCAACCTAATATCCGTATTATCTGGATATAGGCTTAAATCTTCAAGTGCATTTGACAATGCCTCTTTTACCTTTGGTGAATACCCTAACGGATTCTCATTAGATGAAAGTTTGTGCACCGTAATACCATCTGGCATTACAATTTTCTTACCACCACCTTTATAGGTGCTGTCTTCTAATATATATTTCTTGAAACCTAGTTGCATATTCTTCTACTTTATACCTTGTTTGGACAAAGTAAAAATACAAAATATTTCGTATATTGTTGCATTAACAACAATTTTAACGATAAACTCCTGTATTTTTGGAAGAATAACTTTGAGATTATGGACAGGACGGAGGGCTTTGGTGTATATATTGATCGTACTTTAAAAAAAGTGCAGAGTACATTTTTACAGGTTTTTGCAGAAAATAACATTGATCTAACTATTGAGCAGTGGGTAATTTTACAACGTGTACATCTACAAGGTAAAGATGCCTCACAGGCAGATATTGCCAAATCTAATTTTAGAAATAGGGCTACAACATCTAGGGTCATTAGCGGATTATGCAAAAAAGGGTTACTAAGAAAGTCTAGATTTAGGGATGATCAGAAAAGATATAAACTGGTGATCACAGAAGAAGGTTCTGCTCTTATTAAGCAGGTAATGCCATTTATTCTTGACTTAAGGAAAGTTAGTACCCTAGGAATCACCGAAGAAGAGTTTGAAATCTTCTATAAAGTTCTTGATCAATTATGGGAAAACTTTGACCAATACGAAGGTCGTTCATAGCCATATTTAAACCAATTGAAGAAATAATTAATTTTTTATTGATTTTGGTTTTACCAGTCTATAAAAATCACTAAGTTTGCACCCACATTTGAAAAAATGGTGTCGGTCGCATAGCTCAGCTGGATAGAGCATCTGCCTTCTAAGCAGACGGTCGGAGGTTCGAATCCTCCTGCGATCACTTATAGAGTTCAAACAAAACCAAAACCTTGCATATCTTATTGATTTGCAGGGTTTTAATGTTTTTAAGCACTTGTTTGAATTGGTTTGATTTGGTATGTTTTGGTTTGTAATTCGGTTAGTAATTTTTTTTCTTCAAAGTGTTAACCGAATAAGCATGTAATTAGCTATATTACAATTACTTAGTATTTGACTTTCGTAGGTAATTTTCGTTCAATTTAACACAAAACCTATGAGAACTCGGTCAACATTTTCAATCAGTTTCTGGATAAGCACTTCCCGGAGGAGTGATAACACGGCAAAGATCTATGCTCGAATCACCGTTGATTCGCGAAGGGCAAACATGAGTTTAAAGTATACTATCCCAAAAGAGATATGGGACAGTAAGGGGTCGAAGGTTCTGGGGCGAACAAAAGAAGCTCAAGAAATCAATACTTATCTGATGGAAGTTGAAACAGAGCTATTCCAATGCTATCGTGAACTTCGATCTAGAACGCCCCATATCACTCCACAGATGGTCAAGGCTCACTATTTTGGAGAAGATGTGAGTGAGTTTACTTTAAAGAATTTGTTCGAGTATCACAACACTCACAATGCTCATATTCTATGTAAAGCCACTCTAAGTCAGAAATACTTATTAAAGTACATAAAGAAGCAATACAATTGTGATGATTACAAATTATCACAACTTAATCATCAATTTATTGTTGGGTTTGAAACCTATCTACGCAAATTACACCCAATAAACCATCATGGAAACCTTTCAAACAATGGTGCGATGAAGCATATTCAACGCCTACGTAAAATGATAAGGATCGCCGTTGCCAATGAATGGATTGATAAGGATCCATTTCAAAAGTTCAAGATCAGGATGGAAAGAAAGGAAAGAGCGTTTTTGACTTTATCAGAACTTCAAAAAATTCAAGATTATTTTACAGGGATTGAGCGTTTGCGAATTGTGAAAGACTTATTTGTTTTTAGTTGTTATACAGGTATTTCCTATTGCGATATTATGGACTTGTCTGAAGATAACCTGGTATTGGGGATAGATGGAAAGTATTGGATAAGTACTAAAAGGATGAAGACCAAAAATAGCTTTAAGCTTCCATTGGTTGGTCCAGCATTGTCTATTATTAAACGATATCAATATCATCCTAAACGGGATTCTGAAAAACTGTTCCCCAGAATATCCAATCAAAAATTAAACAGTTATTTAAAGGAAAATGCGGATGCATGTGACATCACATAAAATGTAACCTTCCATATGGCCAGACATACTTTCGCCACAACTATTACTTTAAGTAATGGGGTGCCCATTGATACGGTTTCCAAAATATTAGAACATACCAAATTGGCCACCACCCAGGTCTATGCACGGGTGCTGGACAGAAAGATAAGTGAGGACATGGACGGACTGGATATCATACTGGACAAAAAGATGTCAGAAACAAATATTGCAAAGGAAAGGTTTGGAAATTTTGACCATTGATCAGGAATCCTGAATTCATTCCATTCAAACCAAGACGGGTCAAAGGTCCCAATTCTTACCCCGAACTTTTGCACGTGGTCCCTGTTGCAATTTTTTAGCGTTCGGGAAGAAAAGCGTAAAGTAAAATTGGAATAGGGTGCAATACTCTATTTAGAATAATTAGGGACTTCAATACTTCTTATTGAAAGTGGCTATTTATGTTTTCTTTGCTGGCAAAGAAAATATGAAGAGCAAGAGGATAGCGTGCTGACGCAGCGCTATTGATTTATTTTCCTTCGGAAAAGACTGTATTTTAGCGGATTTTACAGAATTTTAGTTTATTCCATTTAGTTTATTTTTAGCCTAAAAATGCTCTCAGCCCAATGAAATCAATGAATTTTTTGCTTATAAACTGAACTTTGGTGATTTCAATGAAGGAGTCTTTTCTCCTTAATTTATGATTGTAATGATTCTTGGATCAATCACCATTTTTAATGGAAAAAGCTGTTCAGCCCAGTAAAACCAGTAAATTTTTAATGGAAAAATGAGTTTCAAGATGTCTAACAGGTCAAATTTCGCCTCGCTCAGTAGTATTAGTTTGTGTAATATTTGGGGCTTGCAGCACTCCACTTCGTTGCGTTCGCCTTTGTATCAAATTCCATTAATAACCGTAGGACTTGAAGGTTCCGTTTATTTAACAATCAGGATATGGTTTTTGGATCAGTACGGGTAGTACCATAGAATTATGTTTATATATTCATCTGGATGATTTTATTATCATCATAGCTAGTTTTGGTGATGGGTTTGGACAAAGGATAAGACACGAATTATTATCGTTTGGGAATTTAGATAGGTCAGAAACCGAAATGCAGAATTATATAATGCTAAATTCCAAATTGTATATAACACTTAGGACAGGCTGATTGTTAGGAAAGGAATGTGGCTTACCCTAAAACTACCCATACCAATAATTAAACGATTCAAAAGAACACACCAATTATACTTCAAATTTATCTTAACTTAGTTCCATACATAAAGGATAAATATACCCTATGACTTATATCCCTGTGTTGACAACAATTTGACTAGATTGAGATAATTCATAAAAATGAATCGTGAAATAATAGATATCAATGATTATACAATCTTGTTGGAAGAAGCTTCTACCATTGATAATTTAATAGATTCATGTTTTTTTGACGAACCCGTAATAGCTATTGCCTTCTATGGTGCAGGTGATGTTGGCCTTAAGGTAAAGTTTGATGGAAAAACCAAAGAATTCCATCAGACAAAAGGAATGGTTTTATCATTTTATGCCGATAATATCGTAGAGTTTGAACATCATGTTTCTAAGCTGAAACCGTTGCAATGTTTAGTAATCGCAACCACAATAAGGAACATAAAGAACTTGCCTAATGGAGAAGGCCGGTTCTTGGAGAAATTTTTACGACAATTAGTCCACCCCAAAGATCATTATGTCGAAGGTCCCTCATTTAATATGAGTCCGGAAATGTTTTTATTAGTTGAACAATTCTTCAGCAATACGTATGAAGGAGAAATAAAAATGTTGTTCTATAAAAGTCATATCTCAGCCTTACTCTCACATTATTTTGGACAACTAGCAAATCAAGAATCCATAAAAACAAATACTGAACAACTTGAAAAAATTAGCCTAGCACAAGAAATTTTAGTATCCGATTTAGAAAATCCACCTTCCCTAACCGAGCTTGCCCAAAGGATTGGAACCAATACAAATACACTAAAAATAGAATTCAAAGCCCAGTTTGGTGTTCCCGTTTTTAAGTACTTACAAAATGAACGTTTAAAGAAGGCCCACGATTTAATTAAGTACGAGAGAAAGACAATACAAGAAGCTGCTTGGGCAGTGGGGTATGATAGTTTGGGTTCCTTTTCCAACGCTTTTGAAAAAAAATTCGGCTTTAGGCCAAGTCAAGTTTAAAATTCTTATCGAATAAATCATAATTCTTTTTGAATAAGTTGCTAGCTCACAGCTAACATAGATTTGCTTCATAATTAAAATTTAAAAATTATGGAATCAAACATTTTAGTTATCGGAGGAACAGGCAAAACTGGTCGCCGGGTAGTGGAGCAATTAACTAAAAAAGGAATTGATCCAAGAATTGGCTCAAGAAATGCATCGCCAAGCTTTGACTGGGATAATAAAGATACCTGGGTAAAGGTTTTGGAGGGAATTGAGAAAATGTATGTCACTTACTATCCTGACTTGGCTGTGCCAGGAGCCAAAAGAGCTATAGAAAGTTTAACTTACTTAGCAAAAGAATTAGGCGTCAAAAAATTGGTTTTACTTTCTGGAAAAGGAGAAACTGAAGCAGAATCCTGTGAAAAAATTGTGATGGGCTCTGGTATAGATTATAACATAGTTAGGGCTTCTTGGTTTAACCAAAATTGGAGTGAAAGTTTCTTTTTGGAGCCTATTCTAACGGGTGAGGTTGCATTACCAATGTCTGATGTCTTAATCCCATTTGTTGATGCTGACGATATTGCGGAGGTTGCAGCAACTGTTCTATTGAATGACGATTACAATGGTGAGATTATTGAGGTAACAGGCCCAGAATTAATCACTTTCAAGAATATAGTCCACATCATTTCAAAGGAAAGTAATAGAAGATTAAACTTCCATGAAATAACGTTGGACCAGTATGTTGATAGTATGCGACAAATGAAGATTCCAAATGATGTTGTATGGTTAATTAAGTATTTATTTAGCCATGTTTTGACCAATCCAAAAAATCAACTGGTAACCAATGATATTGAAAGAGTTTTAGGTAGAAAAGCAAAATCATTTTTAGAATATGCAAACGTAACTGCCAAGACTGGAATTTGGAATCGAATTTCCAAAAATGGATGAAAGGTAATACGTGGTCGCCCGACCAAACCCAAAATTAGTTTGCAAATAAAGTTCAATTAATGACTCCCATAGAAAATGATCAAATACATAGATTTTATCCCAATTTGGGTGCATATAGATTTGACCACATAAAAAAGTGAATAAATGAAAAAGGTTTTTAGCATGTTTAAAAAGGTGATTTTATATGCATTTTCCGTTCTTTTACTCCTTTCAATTACGGGTTACATTTATCTCTATGTACTTCCAAAAGGACCTGAAATCACAGCGACCAATAAAATTAATGTTGGAATAGACTCTTTTGTAATACAAGCCTACAAGGATAGTGACAGAAAATCGATTAAGGTATGGACTTACAGACCTGAAAATTGGAACGACAAAGACAAAATAGTTTTCGTTATGCACGGCGGCGGACGAAATGCGAATGACTATCTAAACGCTTGGGTTGAATTGGCCAATAAGAATAACCTACTGATAATAGCGCCTGAATTCGAGAATAGGTTTTCAAAATACACGACCAACGACTACCAAGAGGGGAATTTATTCACCTTTTTTGGAACTAAAAACCCGAAAACAGAATGGGCATACACAGTGGTTGAAAACATATTTGACCACATTAAATCGGTTAACAATATCACAAACGAGCAGTACGATATTTTTGGTCATTCAGCTGGTGGACAATTTGTACATAGAATGGTAATGTTAATGCCCGAATCGAGAATTGGGACAGCTATAGCTGCAAACTCTGGATTTTACACTTTACCAAACGAGAACCTTGAATTTCCGTATGGTATCAAAAATGCAGAAACAGATTTGCAGAAATCGTACAAGAAAAGATTGATTGTTCTTTTGGGAGAATTAGATAATGACCCAAGTTTAGGGATTTTTAGAACAACAGATTTGGCAATGGATCAAGGAGCGCATCGATTGGAGCGCGGAACAACTTTTTTTAATGTAAATAAGGAATTAACCAGCAAAAATAAATGGACATTTAATTGGGAAATACACACTGTAAAAGAAGTAGGTCACGACTATAAAAAAATGTCTGAAAATGCAATTAAATGGATAAAAAACCAACCCTAACAATGTAAAACCGAAATTACGGAGGATTCTAACGTTGGCGAATCCATTTGGAATTGCTAACGTCAATGTAAGACCCCTCTATCTTTAAAGGAAATTTGCATTACCATAAGACTTTTAAAATCAATCCAAAATGAAAACAAAGATGAATTCAATTCCAAAAAAGTGGACGGCTCTTGCAATAGGACTATTCCTAATCGGTATGGAATCGCTCTTGGCTCAGTCCCAAAGCTATAACACAGATGAAAGCACAATTGCACTGGAAGGTTACAGCCCTGTATCCTATATTGAGCAAGGCATGGCACAATTGGGAAAGAAGTCTTTTAAGTCTACCTATGATGGGTTGACCTACTTTTTCGTTAACCAAGACCAACAAAAAAAGTTTCAATCCAATCCCAAAAAGTACATTCCCCAATATGGTGGTTGGTGTGCCTACGCCGTTTCATTGGGCTATAAGTACCGCCCGAACCCTAAAAGTTTTCGGATAGTGGATGACAAGCTATATCTGTTCACGGTAAATGTGGAGGCAGAATTTGTTATTGCCTGGGAAAAGGAAGGGCAGGACAAACACATTGCACAAGGAGACAAGAACTGGAAGACCTTGGAGAAATTCAAAACCTTTTAAAGGTCTTTTAAAAATTTCATTGAATTAGGTAGACCTTATATGTGATTGTTTATTTGAACTTTGACAACTGTTTTATAAACGTATGTTATAGTTCTTAAGTAGATTTTTTTTGTTAAGTAAAGGATAGGTTTCCCAGGAACTTGGCAATATTTCAAAAACTGTTTCACGGAACAATAGTTTTCTAAATAAAATTCAAGAGAAAGTTGGGTACATCGTAGGAACTGGAATATTCATGCAACCAAAGTGCTGAATTGTATTAAAACAAAAGAAGAATAACATCAGACGTATTAATGATGAGAAAAGAATTTTGGAACATTGAAAAAATTGTAGGACTGACTGCCTTAATAGTCAGTTTATTGACATTGATTGTTTTTGTTTATCAAACCAATCTGCTCAGAAAACAGCAGTATATGGCTGCTTACCCACATTTGAGTCTAATGAATGAAAAATCAGGTACACTACAATATTCCTTTGGCCTATCCAATCACGGAGTTGGGCCAGCATTTATTGAATCAGTTAAGGTGTCTGCATCGAACGATATGGTATATGACGATATCATACATTATGTTGAAAAAACAATGGGGAAACAAGATTCCATTAACTACGTCTATTCCAACCTTTGGGTTGGGCGATTGATACCTGCAAATGAGAAAATCAATTTGATTCAGCTTTTAGATGAGAACATGATTAAAGATTGGGGGCTTGTTACAACCGAAAAAACTACGAAAAGCACACAGGATAGGGCAAATAAACTGTATCAGATTTTAAATGATGATGAGATTGATATCGAGATTATATATTCCTCTGTCTATGGCGAGAAATGGAGAATCGGGAATCACTCCAATGTCCCTAAAAAGATAGAGTAATTATTCTTGCTTTAAAATTAATAGCAACTTAAGTGAAACAAATTCTACTAAATGGCACTAACAAGTCAATCAAATTGAAAAGCGACATGAAAAAAACTTACTACCTACTACTAGTGGTATTGGCAACATCGTTCCAAGCTATGGGGCAAAAATCAATCCTGACCCCAGAAAATAATCCTGTGGACAAAAGCCTTATCCATGAGGAAAACTATGAAATGGCTTGGTACATGCTCAAGGATAGTTCAAAAATTGATATTGGTAAGGTACAGACCGAGATCCAAAAGAAGAAAAAGCGAATTTACATCATATCAACCGTGGAAATGCCAGGCGCTGCTTCATTATGGGTAGACAGTACCATAGTTGGGAGAAGGAAGTTTGAGCCCATTTACCATTCCTCTTTCAACCAACAGAGAGATATGGTACTCAATTTTTCGGACACAGTGACCGGATATTACAACGACAAACAATCTGGTAAAAAAATTGAAATTTCCGAATCGGTGGACGCCCCTTTCTTTGACAGTAACTTTTACCCCCAATTCATACGATGGCTGCCCTTGAAAACTGGATACAATGGTTCAATAGCAATTTTTGATTATAATCCGAAATCAGGGACAGGGGTGCTCTCTGCCACCATTAAAAATACAGAACAGTCCACATTGGAACTTAAAGGAGCAATTAAGGAGGTGTGGAAAGTTACCGTTACCGATGATATTTCCCATAACACCGCAATCAGTACTTATTATATAGAAAGAGAATCCCGTAAGGTATTAAAACAAGAAATTGACCTGGGTGGTCGTAAAATGGTTATGGAACTGGTTGATTGATAATTGTTGGCCAATACGTGTCAAACAAAAACTTAGCAGAACAATGAAAAGAATACTAATAAACCTGGCCCTTATTGTAACTATTACCATAGTATGGGTTCTAACCTGTTTTTTTGGCACCGTGAATGGATGGTGGCACACACCTTTCACTAACGAAACAGATCCACAATCCTTTGTTGAAGCCGTCGAAGAGGAAATCCAAAAAGAGTATGTGGGTAACTTTGCCATGGCAATAATTAAAGAAGGGAGAATAGAAGAGGAAGTTTTTTATTCGGTCGGAAAACCGGTGGATAGAAATACCATTTTCCAAGTAGCATCCCTGTCCAAATTTGTTTCAGCAACAGGTGTCATGAAATTAAATGAATTGGGAAAAATTGATCTGGACACTCCAGTCAGTAGATACTTGACCAGGTGGCAATTGCCTCCAAGTGAATTTGACAATGAACAAGTAACAGCTAGGCGCTTGCTAAGTCATACAGCGGGACTTACGGACGGACTTGGTTATTCGGGATTCGAAACCCCTGATGCCGTACAGACCCTAGAAGCCTCTTTGACAAAAGCTGCTGATGCCGATGAAGGAAAAAGTGGAGAAACTAAAGTTGGTATAGAGCCGAATTCGAGTTGGGTTTATTCTGGGGGAGGGTTTACGCTCTTGCAATTGTTGGTTGAGGAAACAAGTGAACAATCATTTGACACCTTTATGAAAGAAAATGTATTTGCTCCGTTACAGATGACTCAGTCGACTTACGAATGGTCCGATTCACTTGGCGATGATCTTTGTGAGTTTTATAATGCGGATGGCACCAAGGCCCCTCACTTTTTTTATACCTCTTTGGCCGCAACATCACTGTATACGTCTTTAGCTGATTTGGAGAAATTTTTTATGCTGTTCGTAAAGGATAAAAAAGATGTTGAGGGCAGACCGTTAAGTCAAAGTTCTCTGGGCTTAATGCAAGAATCCCATTGGGATATGATGGGGGAGGCAATTTATGGTTTGGGCACATTTCTTTTTGTGGATGTTGGGAATGATCAATATATAATCGGACATGATGGACAGAGTAATCCTCCCATAAACACGGCACTTCGAATTGACCCAGTATCTGGAGATGGAATAATTGTCCTAGAAACCGGGAATCCGGATTTGGCCACAAGATTGGCAAGCGACTGGGTCTTCCTGAAAACCGGAAAAGTGGACACCCTTTTGTTTACGATGCTGCAAGGAAAAATGATGAATATGATGGGGGTAGGCGTCCTGTCGATTACTGTTTTGGTAATTACATTAGCATGGTGGCGAAAAAGGAAATCCAATTGAGTAACTAAACAGAATAGCAATTGAAAAAATGGAACTGACGATAGACAAAATAAATAAAATCGAATATCCTGAAGTGGTAAATGTCTGGGAAGCATCGGTTAGGGCAACCCATTATTTTTTAAAGGAAGAAGACATTGAATATTTTAAACCATTGATCTTGAATACCTACTTGGATGCAGTTGAGTTGAGGGGTATCCGAAATAGTGAGAATAAAATAGCCGGATTTCTTGGTGTTGCGGAACAGAATTTAGAAATGCTGTTCATTCACCCTGATTACAGAGGGAAAAAGATTGGCAAAACATTACTGGATTACGCTATCACAAAACTAAATGTCATCAAGGTCGATGTAAACGAACAGAATGAACAAGCTGTTGGATTTTACAAGCATTGCGGATTTGAAGTAATAGGTCACTCTGAATTGGATGCTACAGGAAAACCATATCCGATACTACATATGGAATTAAAAGATAGGCCACTTCTAAAAGTTAAATTAAATAGTTGAAAGCGACACCGTTAATAAATGATTAACTAATATGAAAGAAAGGAAGACTTCAGGAAAACAGACCTTTTTTGTTTTAACTACCCTAATTGTTACACTACTGATAAGTTGTACCGACTTGAAAAAGGAGCAAAAAAGTGTGGATAGAAAACAAAATAAGTGGATTGATTTTGATTGGGTCGGAGATTCCATAGGTAACCAATACATTGATAAATTGGCCATTACTATACCCTTTTCGATTGAAGGCATACCACATAAATTTAAAAGTCAATTTGACTTGGGCGCAAATTTGACAATGGTATATGGAAATACTCTAAAGCCTTATTTGGATAAGTATAAGAATGTGAAGCTTGACACTATTGCAAATGCAAATTTTGAAAATGGAAAGAAAATTTTTTTTAAATCCATTGCTTTTAGATTGGATACCGTTTTATTCAAAAATCTAGAATTGTTTTATTACAATGGATATGGAGAAGTATTGACACAGGACTCGGTTGATACACCAACCATAAAACATATTGGAACAATAGGCACGGATTTATTCAAGGAAAAATATTTGATCATTGATTTTCCAAATCAAAGAATAGCAAGTTTGGATTCTTTGAATACCCATTATAAAAACAAAACATCCTTTGTGGACGCCATACAGGATAGGCACGGGAGATTAAAAGTGCCTGTAACCATCAATGGAACTACCCATTATTTTTTATTTGATACTGGTGCATCCATGTTTCCTTTGGCTGTTGATAAAGATGATATCGAAGAAATTAGTAAAGAAAGCTCTGCAACGGATACATTGACCACTTCTTCTTGGGGTGAATACTACGATGTTCACGGTTACAAGATTACTTCTGATATCTATATTGGAAATTTTAAAATTGAAACAGAAAACCTAAAAGTCTATGATTCTAAAAAGGAGTTCAAACAATTCTATGAAAAAGAAGAAATCATGGGTCTAATGGGAAATTCCTTCTTCCTTGATAAACGAATCATTGTTGATTATAAAAATAAAAGATTCGGAATAGTTAATTGATGACACCGTCATTTGTAATGCATATGTGAATATGTGTGGATATTGTATTTGTTACAAGCCATAAAACAATCAGTAAATTAAAAGGGAAGTCACTGTAAGTCCTTCATCCACCATAAGCAAATCCATAGTGCCATGGTCAATAAAATAACTCCTAATTATTCAGATATAAACCGCAACGACAATCAATTTAGAATGAAAAGAACACTTTTAATTTTGACCTATCTATTCGGTATGCAACTAGGTGCACAAGAAACAATCCCCAAACTTACAGGAAAGGTCAAAATCTCAATTGAACAAGGAACCATTGAAGCCGATTTGACTTTACGCGACATTCCCCAGATCAAAGACTATTTCCTTAGATTGAATTCGGGTATGAACATACTGCATTTTAAGACTACCGAACCAAATGATTTCCTTTTGGGTTTTTCAGTGGCCCGTAACGACACGCTCTCTTATGGAGAAACAAAAGCATACTTTTTCCCCGATGATACGGGAAAAGGGAAATTCTTACCAAACCAGGTTCAAGTTAAATATGTCGGTAAATACCCGGTGGTTAAAGATACACTCAACAATTACGCCAAGAAAGATTGGAGAGGAAACATCGCATTTAACCACAATTCTATAAGGGCAGATGGGTTGCAATCGGCTTGGTATCCGGTACTTTATGATATAACAAATGATAAAACCTATCACAACCTCAAGTACGATGTGGAAATTGATTGTCAGGATTGCACATCCCTTTACATCAATGGCAACAAGCCGGTAAGTGCACAAAATCATAGGTTCAAAAGTGATATTGCCCGCGAATTGACACTCTTTTGCGGAAATTTTGACTTTTCTACGGTGGGGGATACCTATATTTTGAACCCTAGTTTTACCAGGGAACAAATTAATGACTTCAGTAACCTGATCAATTCATATAAGGAATTCTATACCCACAAACTGGACATGCCATTTGACCAGGCAGTAACCTTTATTGAAACAACACCGACGTCAAGGAAAGACGGTTGGATGTTTGTCTCCTATCCTTCAATTTTCAATATTGGCTGGGGGAAAATGGGATTGATCAGTCTTTTTGACCCTAAAATTCAAAATTGGTATAGGCCTTTCATAGCGCACGAACTTGGACATTATTATTTCGGTACATATAAGGTTCTCAACTCTGAACTTGGGGATATGATGACCGAGGGATTTGCTGAGTTTTTGTCATTTGAATTGACCAAAGAAATGATGGGGACGGATGTATATGATAAAAAGATATCGGATAAAATCGAAGCACTAGATGATTTTACCCCGATCCCAATGGGGAAAATAAAAGGTGAATCCGAGTATGGCAACAGGGAATTATATGTTTATTATTATGCCCCAATTGTTTTTACCGCTATCAAAAAAGAAATCGGTGACGAAAAAATGTGGAAATGGTTGAATACAATCCTCACAACAGAAACCAATTTCACCAATTACGACTTCTTGATTCAAACTTTACAAACCGTCGTAAATGATCAAAAACCAATCCAGATTATAGAAAAGCAATATCTGACCAGTGATAATTCACTGAAAAATGCAATTGCCAAAATAACAAATAAATAAAAGTCCTATTGCTAATAATGGGTCTGAATAATTGGGTCAGGAGTGATGAAACGAAACTATAAGAATAAAACAAAGGTCGTCGAAAGACTAAAAAGTTTAGGCTAAAATCCCCGACGGCTCCTAGCCTGGACCGTTACCAATGTTTAAATAAACCACTGACAAGTTGGTATAAATCTAAAACAGAATTGAAAAGTATGGAAACCTATAGAAATGGATATACCATTTCAACCGACAAGAATAAATTGGACATTTCCTGCATTCATGATTTCTTGGCAAAGGAAACGGATTGGTGTTATGGCATTCCCTTGAACACCCTGAAGACCTCTATTGAAAACTCTCTGAATTTTGGAGTTTATTACAAAAACAAACAAATAGGGTTTGCCAGAATAATTTCTGATTATTCAACCATTGCTTATCTGGGAGATGTTTTCATCCTAAAAGACTATAGGGGAAAAGGATTAAGTAAATGGTTAATTCAAGAAATTATGGAGCACCCCAATCTGCAAGGACTTAGACGATGGATATTATTGACCGACACAGCCGAATGGCTCTATAAAAAATTTGGGTTTACAGCATTGCCTTATCCTGAATGTTGTATGGAAAAACATGATCCTAATGTTTATAAACACTAATATCAACAGTATATACTCAATTAAAAATAACGGTGGTCGCCCTAGACCGTTAAACTCTAATTAACGATTCAAATAAAATTTCCATGCACTTATCGTATGGGTCTCTTATAGGATTTTACAATACATTGATAAGAGTCATTTACATCAACATGGATATAGCAATTGATATATCGGCCCGTATATATTTTAATATAAAAATTAATGTTCAGTCCCAACTTACGACTATACGAAATATTAGGATTGATTTTTAATGGTTGAACATACGAAAATGAAGAAATGAACATAGAATACAGTTATGAAAAAAGACCTACCGCTGAGCAGGTTATTGAACTATACGACAATGCAGGTTTACCCAGACCAACTAATGACAAGGAAAGAATGCAGCAAATGTTTGAAAATTCCAACCTGATTGTAACAGCTTGGGACAATGAATTGCTGGTAGGTGTTTCCCGTTCCATTACCGATTGGGTCTGGGCTTGTTATCTGTCAGATCTCGCAGTAAGGGATGATTACAAAAAAGAAGGGATTGGAAGAAAACTGATAAGCTTAACAAAGGAAAAAGTGGGCGATCAATCCATGGTATTGCTTCTTTCAGTTCCTACGGCGATGGAATATTATCCAAGGGTTGGATTTAAAAAACAAGAAAGTAGCTTTATAATCGACAGGGAAAAATGAGAAATTCACCAATAGTAATTTTTGAGGAATGGTATAAAGAAGAACTTCGTTTGACCGAGGTTAGGATTCCTACGGCAGTTTGTTTATCGACTCATGGGACCGATGATTATCCCAATGCAAGATTTGTGTCTTTAAAGGAAATAATCAATGATGCTTTCATCATTACCGGGCCATTGAATTCTTTGAAAGGAATCGAAATAGCAAAGGACAACCATGTGGCTTTGACCTTTTGGTGGACCGAAACAGAACGGCAAATAAGGGTTCAAGGAATAGCAAAAAAGATACCTGAAAAACTTGCGGATAAATATTTCCATGCAAGGGATTTAAATTCCAAAATAGTTTCTTCGCTTTGTGAACAGGGTAAAGAAACTTATGATATAAGATCGATTGAAAAAGAAATGCAACAAAGGGCTTCAAGAAATGAAGAAGTAGATAGGCCGAAAGATTGGAGTGGATTTTCAATTGACCCTGTGAGAATTGAGTTCATGGAGTTCAAAGCTACCAGGTTCCATGACAGAAAACTATTTGAACTTGAAAATGGGAGGTGGAAAGGAAAACAAATACAACCATAAAATGCCAAATAAAACAATCAATTTGTTATTTTAAAAGATTTAATATTTTATGATTAATTTTGCTATTTACAAAAGGAGATTGCTCATAGTAGTCTGCAATTCGGTTAGTTGCAAAACATAAGCAAGGCGAAAGCTAGTAAATATAAGGGTTGGCGGATGTGGTTCAAATCCTTCCGCGATCACTCTGAAGCCCTTTTTAGGGGCTTTTTTGTACCTTTTATTTATCCAAATAATTCTATTATCATGTTAGTCTATTAATCTTAAGCTTTTTACTACTTTTGAGATACCAAGACCATCATCAAACTACCATGTATACACTCACTTACGAATCTACAGCCGTTAAAACCTTAACCAGTGCAGAAATGGAGTCTTTGCTTGATAAAGCACGAACACATAACAAAAGTGAAAACATTACCGGCTGCCTTATTTATTATAAAGGAAAATTTGTACAACTATTGGAAGGTGATAAAAAGAAAGTACAAGAGCTTTACGATAGAATAGTCGAAGACCCACGCCATAAAAAAGTTACTTTATTTTCTGAGGATGAAATTGTAAAAAGAACTTTCCCAAATTGGGGTATGGCCTACTACCCGATGGATGATGAACACCCAAATAAATATGAACTTGAACAGTTTAAAAGAAACCTAATACTACTTTCCGATCTTATTGAGCCCACCAATTTAACGGCCAAACATTTTTGGATAAAGACAAAAACAATGATAGCCGAGCCACCTAAGTAATTTATTTAGCCCTCTGAATTTTCATTTTCTTCATCACTCTTATCATCATCACTATCCTTAATTAACGGATGATCTGTTCTACCTAAACCGATTATCTTAATAATATTGATAATGGTGTTATATAACATTAATACCACCACTATTAATGCTGAGCTTAATATGGCACTTACTGCGATCGTAATGTAATAAATGGCATCAAAATAGCTTGAAGGTATATTTTCACTCTCAGTAACCGGTAAATTAAAAACCAAAAAGAACAGTAAGGAAGCTATAAAAATTGCAGTATCTAGCTTTGCTATTTGCATTATGTGCATATAATGATCGTTCTTCAACTTTGAATTTGTACCCGAACTAACACCCAGCAAAGTCAACATCAATGCCAAAATTGTTGCTGATGCCAACACTATGGTATTACACAGCGTGTTCAACCCTGTTAAGCTAGATTTTATTAAGACCTTAGCTTCATAGCCACTTAAATTACCGAGCATTAAGGTACCTAAACCAATAAAGGCCAATGAAATTAAGCCCCCAATAATTGCTCGTTTTGTATACCCCGATACTTTAATGTTCATCTATTTAAAACAAATTAATTAATTGTAAAATTCTAAAATGGCATTACAAACCGTACAAACACCCAGGTAACGGTAATACCAAAAATCATATGTGCAATGATCAATTGCAAAAAGAAATATGTCCAATTTATTTTTGGCGAATCCTTATGAAAACTGATCATCATTGACCAGCCTGCAACACCTATTATTCCCAAAATAAATCCTAAGAACAAACCTGTCCAAACCCAAATATCATCAGCTATATAAACATAGTAGCAATACAGTATGGCCGCCATACAAATGCCTATGGCAAAATGAATAATCCATCCGAGGTAATGGTTATCCCCGATATTTGAATTTATGGACTTCAAATTTGATATGAGTCCGTTCAACAAATGAGCTTCATTAAACTTATGACCGGTAACTGATTCTACAACATGGCTGAACCCGGTCATTATGGCGGTACCCAAAATGCCAGAGAAAAATATCGCCAAAATCTCCATATCTGAATATTATTTAAATCGTTAGGTTTTAGAAAATTAAATAAATTTTTGGCTTTGAAATCTATCTTAAATGTATTGAACAAAGAATAGTTTTTAATGGATTACTTTTTAAAACCGAACCCTCTTAATTTCATTTGCGTGAAAGACGACATGTAGAAATACCAATGATAAAAATTCTCTCGTCTAAAAAAACCGATCAGATAGATGGAAGAAATTATTGGAATTTTAGCAGGAATTTTTACGACCATTGCCGCTGTGCCACAAATTTTTAGAGCATGGAAAACAAAAAAAGTAGATGACGTATCCCCAAAAATGTTTTTGGTACTTACTATAGGCGTTTCGCTATGGACTGTTTACGGTGCAATGAAACAAGATATTCCCATTATTATTACCAACGGTATTTCTACCATCTTAAACATAACCATGCTCATACTCATTATTAAATTTAGAAAAAAGTGATATGCAAGAACTATTCAAAACTTCATGGGAAACCGTAATGCTGATCTCGGTCAGCGCGTTTGGAATTTACATGGCAGTAATTCTATTTACCCGCATTGTGGGCAAACGAAGTTTTTCAAAAATGTCGAGTTTTGATTTTGCCATGACCGTAGCCGTAGGGTCTATCGTTGCTAGTACCATACTATCATCTACGGTAAAAATGATTGAAGGCATCGTTGGTTTAGGCATAGTATATCTTTTACAGATAAGCGTTGCATTAGCTCGAAGAAATAAATCGGTGCAAAAAATTGTAGACAACTCACCATTACTGTTAATGGATGGGGAGGAAATTATCTCATCTAACTTAAGAAAGGCAAGAGTAACCGAGGGCGACCTTAGATCAAAATTGAGAGAAGCAAATGTTACGGAACTGAGCCAAATTAAAGCAGTTGTTTTTGAAACTACCGGTAATATATCTGTTCTACACAAAAAAGATGATTCTCCTTTGGATTTATGGATTTTGAAAGATGTAAAACGATCATAATTAACTTACTCTTTATTACCCATCAATTCACCTTTTTTGTGCTGTTTTAATACCATTATTTCTCTCATAGTTATAACGCACAACTTCTAATGAAAAGAGCAAAACAATTCTGAGTTCAAACTTTAATTTCAGGATAAGGAAATTTTTCACCCTAAAAATTTAAAATTATGAATTCAAAATATCAAAGTTGTTTAGAAGCCTGTCAAAAATGTTTTGTCGATTGTCAAAACTGCGTTGTCAATATGGCTCAGTTAGAGAGTATGAACGATTGCCCAAATTGTTGCATTCAATGTGTTGACGCTTGTTTAAATACTATAAAATTATTGATAGCAGATAGTCCCTTTATCTCAAAACAGGCAGCACTTTGCGCTGAAATTTGCGAATGGTGTGCAGAACAATGCCAACAACACGAACATGAACATTGCAAAAAATGTGCAGAATCTTGTTTGGCATGTGCCGAAGAATGCAGAAAGCTTGCAGCGTAATCAGTAATTATTAAAACGAAGAACATGGAAAATATAACTATAGATAAAAATCAAGAGCAAAAAACACAACCAGGAAAGGAGTTTAACATGAATCCGGAACCGGTTACCATACGTGACAGCTATAAAGGCAGTGATAAACTTAAAAACAAAGTTGTTTTGCTAACCGGTGGCGATAGTGGCATCGGCAAAAGTATTGCCGTGCATTTTGCCAGAGAGGGCGCGCTAGTAGCTATCATCTATTTGAACGAAGAGAAAGATGCATTACAGACAAAAATTGAAATTGAAAATGAAGGTGGCCAGTGTCTTTTACTACAAGGAGATGTAAAAAATGAACAGTTTTGTAAAGAAGCCATAGATAAAACCATCTCCAATTTTGGTTCTTTAAACTGTGTTATCAATAACGCAGCTATGCAGTTTCCAACGGAACATATTGAAGATATTAAAATAGAAAATCTTCATACTACTTTTGAAACCAACATATACCCTTATTTCTACATTATTAAGGCAGCCATGAAGCATTTAAAAGCTGGAGACACTATCATCAATACTACGTCTGTTACTGCATACAGAGGTTCAGAACACCTTATTGACTATGCCAGTACCAAAGGAGCCATTGTTTCATTTACCAGAAGCTTATCAAAATCACTTGCAGAGAAGGGTATTCGTGTAAATGCCGTAGCACCCGGACCAATATGGACCCCTTTAATTCCCGCTACTTTCGATGGTGAAAAGTTGGAGAATTTTGGAAATGACGTACCGTTAGGAAGAGCAGGCCAACCTGCAGAGGTTGCACCCGCTTACGTTTATTTAGCAAGTGAAGACAGTAGTTACATGACCGGTCAAGTACTTCATGTAAACGGTGGTGAAGTCATTGGTGGTTAATTAATTTTTTGACGATGAAGGAAGACGATGAGTTTCATTTATTTATGGCTGAAGATGATCTAGAAGATCAACAAATATTTAGAGAGGCAATAGCAAATATTGGTGGTAATTTAAAGGTGACCATGTTCTCTAATGGTATCGATTTAATGGAAGCATTGCATACCAGTAGCGATAGCCCCAATGTTATTATTCTAGATCTCTTAATGCCTAAATTAAATGGAGAGGAGACATTGGCTAAAATTAGAAGCATTGAAGCTTTTGATGATATTCCCGTAGTTATATTCTCCAATGAATATAATATTGACCGTATTTCAAATTTATTTGAAAATGGCGCCAATAGATATCTTCATAAGCCCAATTCTTTTAAAACATTGACTTATGCATTAAAAAGAACAATTGAATCTATTAAAAACAACACTTTGGGCGGTACTGCAATAATAAACTACGTAGAATAACAGTTATTCAATTGCGTTTTGTGCTCTAAAGGTTAATTCAATATTTAGGTATTGAGCTATTTTTAAAATCAATCGCATTATTGCATGGTTATGGCAATAACTACCTTGCTGTTGAAGTTTCACCTATTATTATTAGACTACAAACCAGATAATATTAGCGTACGAATTAATATTTGAACATGAGCAAACCAATTTTAAATGTCTTTCTCGCAGATGATGACAGCGACGACAGAACTTTCTTCTCCGACGCTTTGCGCGAGATACCGATACAGACCAAAATATCGGAGTTTAACAATGGTGTAGATTTAATGGCCGAGTTACTTTCTAATACGGCAGAGCAACCAGATGTTATATTCTTGGATTTAAAAATGCCAATGATGGATGGTTTTGAGTGTTTAGCAGACATAAGAGACCTGGAACAGTATATAAATACACCTGTAATTATATACTCTACTTCTTATCACCCAAAAGAAATAGACAGATTAAATGAAATGGGTGCATCGTTATATTTACAAAAACCGTCTTCGTACAATCAATTAAAAACGCTTTTACACAAATGTCTTCGTTATGTAAATAATGCTGACGGAAATATTATAGACAAAGAATTTGTTATCTCCATTTAAAAGTACCTTTTAACCTCATCTTCTACTACGCATCCTCAATATCCATTTAGACTAATTTAGTAGCTACAGAAAATCGATACATCTTAATACTGACCCTAATTAGGTCTTTATTCCCTTTATAATATGGGTATACTTATCTCTTTGTGAGCAACATTAAAAATTACTAAATCGCCATCAATAAAACTAAAAAAGCCAGCTCAATTGAGCTGGCTTCATCTTTTTCATATATTTTTTCTTATGCTGAAATAGACATATTTCTAATGTTCATTAGGTATGTTTTTGGTGTACAGTTGTACTTATTTCTAAATATTTTAGAAAAATAACTTCTACTGGTAAAGCCTATAGAATATACTATTTCAGAAATATTCATATCAGAAGTCTTAATTAGTTCTTCAGCTAGAATTAAACGTTCATTTCTAATAAAGTTTGTTACCGTAGTACCCTCCATTACTTTAAAACCTTCTTGAAGCTTCGTTGGAGATAGACCATATTCCTTACTTAAATCTGTTACCGTATAGGGGTATTCAGGTTTTCTCTTTATTGCATTTACCGCCTCTTCTATTCTCAGAAGTTCTTTTTTGGTCAACATGGTCGAAACTTGACCTTCGTTCTCCATATCTTCCTTGCAATGTAAGATCTCTAAAGCCAGGGTAAAGTTTACGATACCCTCAATAAGAAGCTTTCTCACCAAACCTACTTGGGTAATAGCTCTTATCTGCAAAAGTTGTTCTTTGATCTTTAAGTTAAATGTACCTATGTGTGCATTTCCATCTTCATTAAGGAACGTAGCGAACAATTGCTCGTATAACTTTTGATTGTTATTGTTTGGTGCATCACCATCTTGAGTTACCTTAATTATAGATAAGTTAGACTTGGTAGCCTCCCTTAATTTTATATTGATCATTTCATTAGACCCACCTACTACAACAGTTTGTAATGCCTCTACTTTTTGAGACTCCTTACCTTTTGTGAATCTAAAGTTACCTTCTAAACAGTAAATAAAATATAAGCTACGATTTTGATCCAGTTTTAAATCGAAATTGAAATCTTGATTCAAGTCCATATCATATTCGCTGTAAGATATTCCAGATCCTAAAGAAACAGTTTGTATTCTACCGGTTCCTTTATCATTATCATACTGAAGTATACGATCGCCTTGAAAGCTAGAAATACTTCCGCCTAAAACATTATTGAAATAACTTAATTGATTATGAACTATTTGCATGATATATTATTTTGAAGGTTATTATTTAATGCAGCCTCTTGTGCCTCAAAAGCATCTGATGAACCAGGAGTGCTACCTTTTACATTTGACGTTTGGTCATAAGAACTTTTTCGTCTTACGTTACCTACTCTAGCATATTGAAAATTATTCATAGGGACTTGCATTTCTTGTTGTTACAAAGATGCAGCCAATGAAGGGTAAATCTGTTACATGATTTTTAGAAGCTGTTACACAATTTTAAGAAAGAGGTGTTTTATGTAACAAATGGAAGACATTTAGAGCAATGTAGGAAGATAAACGGTAAACTCTGCCCCTTTATTGATTTCACCCTCAGCGTGTATGACTCCATTATGAGATTGCACTATTTTTTTACAAATGGACAGTCCTAAACCCGTACCGGTAAATTCGGTTTTACCATGTAGGCGTTGAAAAATCTCGAAAATTTTCTCTTGATACTTTTTATCAAATCCGATACCATTATCTATAAACTGTAATTTCACATAGTTTATGCTTGGTAGCAGACTTTTTACATTGGCATTTTTACCACTAACTATACTGCTGATGATTTTTATATGTGGTTGCACACCTTCATGCACGTACTTTAAAGAATTGCCAATAAGGTTAGAGAATAGTTGTTCCAATTGAAATTGGATACCGTTAACCACTGGTAAGTTTTCTGCATCTATTTTAGCGTCCAATTCACTTATGCGTTCACCAAGGTCATCTAAAATATTATTTAAAACATCATTAAGATCTACACGTTTGGGTTGCTCATTGACCTCATCAATTTTAGAGTACGACAACAGATTACTTATTAAATTGCGCATTCTATCGGATGAGTATTTAATCTTATCCAAATATCCTTGCGAACGTTTATTTAATCGACCCGCTTCTTCTTCATCTAAACGACTAACGAACATTTGAATCTTACGTAAGGGTTCTTGTAAATCGTGACTTGCAACTCTGTTAAAGGCTTCTAAATCGGCATTGGTTCGCTTTAATTCGGCATTTTTAATTTGAAGTATCGATTCTGATTCTATTTGATTGGTAACATCCCTAATAACGCCAACCATGTACCAATTACCTTCTTTTTGATAACACTCACCAATGGTATTCATATACCTAAGCTCGTTAGACTTGGTATACACCCTAAATACAAGATCAGATTTTGTCTTCAGCCTCTTGGCTTCTTTAAAGCTAAATTTTACCTTTTCTATATCATTTGGATGAAGAAAAGATAACAAACGATCATACTTGTCATCGAACTCATGAGGCTCATAACCGAACAGTCTATAAACATTATCAGAATACTTTATTTGTTCTTTTGCTAAATTCCATCTAAAACTTCCGATATGGGCTACATGTTCTGCTTCAGAAAGTAATCTATTTTGAATGAACAATTCGTTCTCGTATCTTTTCTCTTGGGTAACATCTTTTGAGAACAAGATTACGCCCTCATTCATTTTAACGGCACGTGTACTTAACCAAAACGGCTCATCATTAAAAACGAATTCTTTGGTATACTCTTTATTTTCGCCAGTATTATAGCATTCTATCAATATTTCAATTACTCCGTTGTCTGCGTTCTTTGGGTAGTATTCCAAAACGGTCATTCCAACTATTTTGCTGGCTTCTTCATTGGTAATTTCATCCATTCGATTATTCATATAGTCTATATAAAAATCAATAATTTCCTCTTGGTCATTAAATATTGGTTTTAAATAGCAAATAATACTGTCATTACTATCTAACACCCTAATACCAAAAAGACTCGAAATCTCCAGTTCACGCAATCTAGATTTTGCATCACCAATTGGTAACTTAGATTCTTTATCCTTTATATACTCCTGCTTTATTTCTGTTACAGTGACCAATAAACCTGCATTTAACGAGCTTACCTCAACTTGATGGTCTAGGTTTTCATTCTCCTTTCCAAGAATTATAAAACTCTCCTTTTCATGCGTAGCAAAAACCTTGTTCGCCACAACCAGCAATTGATCACAATTAGCTAGTTGACCTAAGGTTATATTCTTAATATTTTTTATAGGACCAGAAAAAAAGGCATGCGCTTTCTTATTGGCATATTTAACTATGTATTCTTTATTTTTTGAAGAAGGATCAATTTCTTGAACCACAAACAGCATAGCAACGTTGCAATTATCAACAATTTTTTCGAAAAAACTACCTGCTGCGCTGTCTATCATTATTTTATACTTTTACCACCCTAGGGTTAAGGCATTGCGAAGTAAGCGTTTATATTATGATTTGAATAGTGCTAAAACAAAAAAAGTTGCTCCTAACGAAGCAACTTTTTTATATAAAGTACATTGAAAACCTATATTTTCAATAAGAAATTTTCCTTTTTAAAATCGTTTAGGTGATATGCCCAATTCATTTTAACTACCTGTTTCAATGACTTTTTAAGTTCACTAAAACTTGAAGGTTTTTTAATATAAATATTCGCCCCTTTTTCAAAAGTTTCTTCAATATCTCTTTCTGCGGAAGAAGTGGAGTAAATAGCAACCAACAAATCTTTTAGATGTGGTGTGTTTCTTATGGCCTCTAAACACTCAAACCCATTCATAATAGGCATGTTCAAATCTAAAAACACCAAGTCTGGAGTGTTTTTTTCATCACTTAGCAAAAACTCCATACAGCTTTTACCATTTTCCAATTGATGTAAATCTGTATTAAGCTCTATCCCTTCTAACGCATCTGCAAAAAACTGTCTGTCGTCTTCGTCGTCGTCTACTAGGAGTATCTTTAATTTATCCATTTCACTTTTCATGTTTCTAGAGAAGAACCGTTCTTCTTACTTTTTTCTAAACTTCAAGTATTGGGTTATCGTCAAGCCCGTTACTTTTTTAAACTGATTCGATAAATGAGGTACACTGCTAAAATTCAAGTCATGAGCAATTTCGCTTAAACTTGCATTTTCTAAAAGTACTAACTCCTTCACTTTTTCAATGCGCACTAAGATATAAAAATTCTCAATTGAGGTAAATGTTTTACTAGAAAACAGATTTGATAGATATGGATAACTAAAACCCAATTTATTAGAAAGTAATTCTGATATTTTTACATTTCTAATATTACCATCATACACCATCTTCTTTATATAGATCTTTATTTCCTCAACGAGATCCCTATTATCGTTTGTTTGGATTTTTACTCCAAAGTCTTTAAGCTCTTTTGATATAGATTCGAGCTTTTCATTGCTTAAATCTTCAGGAAGCTTAATAGTACCATCTTTCAAAATTTCAAAATCAACTCCCGCTGCAACCATTGTTCTTCGAAATACTTCACTAACCATTTTTTCAGGGTCGACTATGAAACTATATTCCATTTAAAGACTACAATTAATTTGCAACATTTTAAGATGTAAAAATATTACTTAAATAAAATTTAACATAACAAAATACAATAAATATTGACCACTATTGAGCCATTTTGTCAATTAATTATAATTGTAAGGTGAAGATTTCATTTTTTCGGTGCATTAGTAGTGAATAACAGCCCTGCCGTTAAGCTTTTGTGTAAATTAATGCGGCATATGCAGGTATGCTCATTTTGCCTGTTAACTGCTTTGCATCTGTCGTTTTATCTTTAATTTCCATATCGGTCACCTCCATATTTGAAAATGCATCATCATAGATATCGCTGGCTGCATTAATTTTTAAGGTAAAAGGTTCTTTCTCGTTTAAACCAATTCCATAATCTTCATATGCCTGATTACTAAAATTAAGAATGACCAATACCGGCTCTGTAGGATCGTTGACATCAAAACGTTTGTATGCTAATATCTTGGTATTATTATTAACATGCAGAAATTCTATTTGCTGGCTTCTTAAACCTTTACCGCCCGAAATTTCACCCGTTCTTAATTTAATGATATCACTTATTAGCGTTTCAATACCACTATGCTTTTTTTCTTTATTCCAGTCTAAGCCTTCGGTATCTTTAAAATATTCATCTTCAATAAACTCCTGGCCTTGAAAAAGCATTGGTATACCTGGCGCAGTTAATGTTAAAACCATCCCTAAAATGGCTCTTTTTTTAGCAAAATCGCTCTCTGCATCTCCGGGTTGTATTTCTTCCGGAACTCTTGCTTTTCCATTTGCCACTTCATCATGAGATTCTGTGTACACTACGCGGCTAAAGGCATCGTTACTGTACATATAACTTAGAGCACCTACAATTTTTTCTAAATCCCTACCGTCATCATGCGTATCTTCAATAACCTCCCTTACTGGATGCACAAAATTCATATCCCATTGAGAACCGTACAATAAACCATTATGTTCAGCAGCATCGGTAACCCGGCTATCTCCCTTAAGATCTTCCGCGATGGTTAACACATGTGGGTACTTCTCCCTAAGCTCCATATTGATGTCTCTCATTAGAATATTCCCTTCTTCAATTTCAGTATCATACCCCATACCGCCACCTTCAAAGCGAATGTAAGAAGTGGCATCCATCCGCAATCCGTCACAATGGTATTTTTCTATCCACATAAGCGCATTATCACGCAAATACTGTCGTACTTCTTCCCTACCATAATCGGGTCTGGTATCGCCCCAAGGGGTATCACTTCTATGGTCATTGTAAAAATAAATTCCTCCTTTACCATTTTCGCTCCAACCATCAAACTGCCATAGATCAACATCTGACGGACCGAAGTGATTATACACCACATCCATTATTACCGCTATACCTTTTTTATGAGCCAGGTTCACCAGTTTGGCAAATGCTTCGGGACCACCATAATCTTGTTCAATTGCAAATGGATGAGCAGGATTGTACCCCCACGATATACCACCAGCGAATTCAGCAACCGGCAATAATTCAATACAATTAATACCTAAATTTTTTAAGTAATCCAGCTTTTCAATTACATCATCGAAAGTACCAACGTCCTCTGGCGAAGACCTATTAAAAGTACCTACATGCAACTCATATATTACCAATTCATTCCAACTGGGCATTTTAAAATCATCATCATCCCAATCAAAATCTAATGTCCTTATAACGGAATTACCATTACTATTGGTTACCTCAAAAGCGTAAGGATCATTTCTAGGCAAAAGACTGCCTTCATGTTCAATAAAATATTTGTATTCATCACCTGGTGATGCCATATCGGTTACTACAGACCAATAACCATTTTCTTCTAACTCAAGAGGAATTTCACTTTCTGACCAGTTGTTAAAGCTCCCTGCCACAAAGACCTTTTCTGCATTAGGCGCCCATACTCTAAAGGTTACGGTGCCATCACTTACAATAGCACCCATACCTGCCGATTTTGTTATAGTAGTATTCATATGCCAAAAATAGATGGCAATACCCACTAGTGCTAACCTGAAAAGGATATGCTTTAACCCAATAAAATTTATTTAGAATTTTACACGAACACCTATAACGTACTGGTATTCTAAAGTTTACCGAAAAACCAATCGATATTAAACTTTTAAAAAGTAAGCCTATTTTATTTTTCCTTAGGAATAATTACGGTAAATACCGAGCCTTTGTTCAGCTCTCCAGTAGCACTTATAAACCCAGAGTGATTTTTTACGATCTTCTTTACGATTGCCAAACCTATACCGGTACCAACATATTCCTGCTTTGTGTGTAATCGCTGGAAAACCTCAAATATTTTATTTGAAAAATGCTCCTCAAATCCGATACCGTTATCGGTAATGGTAATTTTCACATATTCTTTTTTATTGATCAAGCTACTATCAAAAGTTTTTGCATTGGTAATTATTTCCGTTTCAATAGTCACTACTGGCGGAACATCGCTTCTGGAATACTTTACGGCATTAGATAAGAGATTATACATCAGTTGACGGAATTGAAAAGGCACCACTTCTAGTTCACGTGATTGTTGCAATGTAATTTTACCGTCTTTCTTCTTAAGCTCTTCACTTAAATCACTTTTAACGTCGTCAACCAAATTTTGTAAATCGATGACCTCAAAAACCCTCTCTTCGGTATCTGTTCTGGAATAAGACAATAAATCATTAATAAGCGACTGCATTCTATTGGCTGCCGATTGTATTTTCTCAAACTTTACCTTACCAGAATCTGATAGCTTATCATATTCCTTATCTAACAGAATTTCGGAAAACATTTGAATTTTACGTAGCGGTTCTTGCAGATCATGACTAGAGATATAGGCAAAAGATTGCAGCTCTTTATTCATAGCCTCTAGCTTCGTATTACTGTTCGCCAACTCTTTGGTTCGAAGATTTACCTCCTTTTTCATATGATCGGCAAACGATTTCTGCTTATCAATGTTTGTGCCGGTTCCAATAAAACCAACCATTTCGCCCTCTTCAAATTTTGGAACCCCAAGAACTTTAAACCATTCAAATTTTCCAGTAGCGGCATTTTTAACACGATACTCCAATGCAAATTCAGATTGCTTTTCTGCTGCATTTGCAAATCCCGCACTAACGACATCAATATCATCTGCATGTACAACCTGTTTCCAAACTTGACCTGTAAAATCTTCCTCTTTTTGAAAACCTATATAATCTAATAGTGCACGATTGGCATATTCAACATTGATATCCTTATCGGTTATCCAGATCCATACCGGTGATAAATTTGCAAGTTCCCTGAATCTTCTCTCACTTTCCTTTAATCTCCTTTCAGACAATACTGCCTCTGTAGTATCGGTTACAACAACCAAAACCCCAGAAACACCACCATCTTCATTCTTAACGGGACTGTAACTAAACGTCCAATAGACATCTTCAATCCTACCATTTCTATATATGGGAATTAATAAGTTCTCTCGCCAAATAGACTCGCCTTTGTCGGTCACCACCTTGAGCATTGGCTCTATTTCTTCCCAAATTTCAGCCCAAGCCTGTTTACCGTTTAAACCCAGTATTTTTGGGTGCTTGCCATCATTACCTAAAATTGGTCGATAAGCATCATTATAAAAACTTTTTAATGTCTTTCCCCAAAACAGAAACATTGGGAATGGAGAATTCAATATAATATTAACGGTAGTCCTTAAACTTTGAGGCCAACCATCTGGCTCACCTAATGGTGTCAAAGACCAATCTTTTTCTCGCATTAACCTGCCCATCTCGCCACCATCATCAAGAAAATGGAATTTTTTGTTCATAAGGATCGTAAAGTTGAAGATTCTAAATTAAGGGTTCACAAGCTATTTCTAAACTTTATTTTAAAAAAACTAATTACAATAGTTTATTAAAACCCGTATCTACAAATTAAATAATTATTAGAGAATAGTTTTAACTCAATAAAATAGAATTGCTCTTTAAAAAAATCGCAGTAGTATTTAGAAAAGGAAAGGAATCATTCAATTCTTGTTCATAAACATAAAATTGAATGATTTAAAAAATGCCAATTTTTACTCAAAAACAAGCAAAAACCCTTTAAAATAGTCAAATAAATCATAAAACGCGTCAAATTCTTGCATTTTAACTGAATTTTACTATGTTACTATTTAACCCAAAAGTATTCTATGCGACAATTAAAGATCACAAAACAAATTACGAACCGAGATGTCAAATCATTAGAAAAATATTTTCAGGAAATCAGCAAGATCGATTTGATCACAGCTGACGAGGAAGTAGAATTGGCACGTAAAATTCGTGAGGGTGATCAAAAGGCATTGGATAAATTGGTAAGTGCGAACCTTAGATTCGTAGTTTCTGCGGCCAAACAATACCAAAATAGAGGACTACGCCTTACCGACCTTATTAATGAAGGAAATTTAGGTTTGGTTAAAGCAGCAAAACGTTTTGACGAAACCAGGGGTTTTAAGTTCATCTCTTACGCCGTTTGGTGGATCCGCCAATCTATTTTACAAGCGCTTTCTAAAAAATCGCGTATGATTCGCATTCCTCAGAACAAAATTGCGGTCAATTCAAAAATCTATCAGGTATATTCAACTTTAGAGCAGGAAAACGAAAGATCACCAAGTGCCGCAGAAATTGCAAAAGAATTGGACATGAGTGTTTCAAAGGTGAAAAATTCCATGAAAAACTCGGGCAAATCAATTTCATTGGATGCCCCTTTTAAAGAAGGTGAATCTTCTAACCTATATAATGTTATAGCGTCTAACACATTAGACAAACCGGATAAGGAAGTTATGGCCGAATCTTTAGAAACCGATATCAACCAAGTATTGAATAAAATTCCTGAAAGACAGGGCGATGTTTTGCGCTTATTTTTTGGTCTTGGTAATCAACCTCCAATGAGTTTGGTTGAAATAGGCGAAGTTTTTGATGTCACTAGAGAGCGAGTACGCCAAATTAAGGATAAAGGCATTAAATCTTTACGCCGGGCATCCAATACCGAGGTATTACGAGCCTATCTATAATCTACAGCTAAAAAAAACAGCTAATAAACTCATATACAACCTATTATTAACACCCGTTAAAAATAGTATAACACAAGCTTAACATCGCTAATTTGTAATTGGCGATGCATATGCTATGTTACTATATAAAAAAAATTACTACATGAAATTAATCTACATTAAAAGAGAAAGCAATATCAAAGAATTATACCGAACCCGTACGGGACTAATGAAATCGAAAGTAACATCGATCACCAAGTACTTTATGGGAATACCAGTAAAAACAATACATACGTACAAACAAATTTATCAAGGGCGTAAGAATAACGCTATTGAGAAAATGCTATTTATATAATTTCAATAACAAATAAATATTATCCATTTTTTAAACTGAATTCATGAAGATATTAGTAATAGGAGCCGGCAACATGGGATTGACTTATGCTGAAGGCATGTCCAAATCAAAATTACTTAAGAAAAGAAACATAATGGTACTCGACACTTCCGAAGATAAATTGGAAGAGTTACGTGAGAACCCTCAGTTCGATGCTTTTGATGACCTTAAAAATTGTGCTCCACAGGCCGATATCATTTTTATAGCCGTTAAACCATATCATGCAGAAAGTGTGTTCTTAAAACTGAATCCTTTGGTTAAACCTGGCCAGATCGTTATTTCAATAATGGCAGGGGTTACTATGGAAACGATTCAAAACCTAACTGGCCTAACGAAAATAGTACGTGCCATGCCAAATTTACCGGCACAGATCGGTAAAGGGCTAACATCTTTTGTTGCTTCTAATGATGTAACAAGAATTGAACTATTGACTATTGAAAGTTTATTGGATACTACAGGAAAATCCATTCTGGTAAGTGATGAGAATTTTATCGATGCCTCTACAGGTATTTCAGGTAGTGGACCGGCTTATGTATTTTACTTTATGCAAAGTATGATGGAAGCTGCGTTAAAAATGGGCTTTACCCCAAGTGTATCGAAAGTTTTGGTAGCACAGACATTTACTGGGGCAATAGAGCTTTTTAACCAGAACGAGCTTTCTCCAAATTCTTGGATGGACAAAGTAGCTAGCAAAGGTGGCACCACACGTGCAGCATTAGATTCTATGGAAAATAATAATGTAGGAGAATTAATTAAAGAAGCCGCGTTCGCAGCATTTGAACGTGCAGTTGAACTTGGAAAAGAAAAAGTAAATGTATAAACAGAAAATAGTAATAAAGGTAGGCACCAACGTAATGACCAATAAGGACAATCGTATCGTGAGGCCGGTATTACGAAATTTGGTACAGCAGATAGCAGAATTATACGAACAGGATATTTTGACCGTGCTTGTTTCATCGGGTTCCGTAATTGCGGGGCGCGAAGTCTTAGGTACATCAACTATTGAAAATGATACACAGCGTAGGCAGGTCTATTCCGCCATTGGTCAACCCAGAATGATGCGCTTATACTATAACATTTTTCATGATTATGGTATGAAATGTGCCCAGGTACTACCTACAAAAAGAGATTTTACACCTGGTGTACACAGACAGAATATGATTAATTGCGTGGAAGGTTTATTGTCTGAAGGGGTCATACCCATTGCAAATGAAGATGATGCCGTTTCGGTTACCATGAGTATGTTCTCAGACAACGATGAGCTCGCCAGTTTAATAGCGCAACTTATTGATGCTGATAAACTTATTATTCTAACCGATATTGACGGATTATATACGGGTAACCCTAACGCAGAGAGTAGTGATCTTATAGCACATGTAAATCCTGAAGAGAATTTAGATAAGTTTATTCAAGATAATAATAAAAAAGCCGGTGAAGGTCGTGGTGGTATGGGATCTAAATTAGATTACGCCCAACAGGCAGCAGCCAAAAACATACCAACATTCATCGCCAACGGTAAAAAAGACCGTACGATAATTGATATTATAGAAGGAAAAAATGTGGGTACAAAAGTAACCCTAGAAGATAAAGCAGAAGCATAATGAAGATAATTTCAACGGAAATAAAAAATAAGGTTTTAAATAGCATGATGCGACTTTTGGATGAAAACCGAAGTAGCATTCTCGATGCGAACAAAAAAGATTTAGACCTCTTTAAAAAGGATGATCAAGCCATGTACGATAGACTCATCGTCACCAATGCCAAAATTGATGGTATGATCGGTTCCATAAAAGAAGTAATGTCTCAAGAAGACCCTGTAGGTAAGACCATTTCTACCCAAAATTTGGAAAACGGATTGGATATCACCAATAAAACAGCTCCTTTTGGAACAATTATGATCATTTATGAATCAAGACCCGATGTAACAATTGAGGCTGCGGTTCTTGCTTTTAAAGCGAACAATAAAATCCTTTTAAAAGGTGGTAAAGAGGCATTGCATAGCAATACCGTTCTTGTTGATCTTTGGCACAAAGCTCTTGAAGAAAATGGACTATCAAAAGAGTACATTCAGCAATTGACCATGAATAGAGAAGAAACGCAGGACTTCTTAAGAAATCCTACCGAAAAACTCGATTTAATTGTACCTAGAGGTGGTGAACGACTGATCAATTTTGTAAAGGAACACGCTAAATGTGCCGTTCTTGTTAGTGGTAGAGGCAACAACTTTTTATTCGTAGACAAAGAAGCAGATTGGGAGAAAAGCGTAAAGATCATCATGAATGCAAAAACCGAAAAAATATCGGCATGTAATGCATTGGATAAAATATTGATCAATTCCAATATTGAAAACTACGAACAGAAATTGACAGATATTTATCAGCTTTTAAATGCAAAAGGGGTAGAAACTTTGGTAGATGCCGATGTAAATAATATTCTAAAAGACGCCCAGCAAATAAAAGATGACGCTATTTGGAAAGAAGAGTTCCTTGCCATGAAATGTTGCTTAGGCTCGGTTGAATCTCTCGATGAAGCAGTCGAAAAAATAAACGATAATTCTGGAGGGCATTCAGCTACCATAATGACGTCTAATAAAGATACCGCCATACAATTTATGGAAGAGGTGGACTGTGCCGCAGTATATCAAAATGCATCTACGCGATTTACCGATGGTGGTCAAATGGGGGTTGGTGCAGAACTTGCAATTAGCACAGATAAGCTTCACCACCGCGGACCATTAGGTCTTAAACAATTGGTAACCAATAAATATTATATATTTGGTAACGGACAAATTCGTGAATAACAAATTAAGCTCCCCCAAAAAGTGAAATAATGTTCGAAACAATTGAAAATATAGACGGTGCATTGGTCTACCATGGCAATATGCACAACCGCATCTATTTCTCTGAAGCAGAAAATGTTAACTTAGATAATCTGCTTCAAAAAATGAAAGACCTAGCCAAAAAAAAGCGTTATGAGAAAATTCTTGGCAAGGCATCTGAAAAAGGCCTGAACGTTTTAAAGTCACAAGGTTTTATAGTGGAAGCCAAAATTCCTGGTCTTTACAATGGTAGCGTAGATGGGTATTTTCTCGCAGATTATACGAATGAAAAACGTCATGCTAATGATGAAAAAATCATGAAAACCATTGCAACGGTAAAGACGATTGCAGAAGCTGCCAATAAACCCAATACCGATTCACATTTTCTGATGCCCGAAAATTTGGATATTAAAGAGCTTTCTTCTGCAGATTTTCCTTTGCTTGAAGAGTTACACCAAAAGGCTTATAAATATCACCCACATCAAATTAAAGATGCTGCATATTTTTCTAAATTGAAAAATTTGAACCATCGGTTTTATGGGCTTTTTCAGAATGGAGAATTGTTGGTATCGGCAATTCTAGCGGTAAATTCCAGCGAATCCAATGTTGAAATTGTTGATTTTGTTACACATCCGGATTATAGAGGACAGAACCTGTCTTATTTTTTGGTGCAGGACATTAAAAACAAAATGGATAAATTGGGCTGTAAAACCATTTACACAATGGTGAGGTCAACTTCATACGGGCTCAATATTACATTCAGTAAACATGGTTTTATATTGGCAGGAACCCTAATCAATAACTGTATAGTTAGAGATGCCATGGAAAGCATGAATGTTTGGTACTTTAAAAATGACCGATAACAACTATTATCTTAGTGTATTGGCACTTTAGATTACTATAACATACTTCATATTTAAAAGTGTTGGTTTTGTACTCATAATTGTACAAAATCAACACTTTTTATGCATTGTCTCACTTTATGACAATAATCCTTTGTTTGTATTCAATTTTGTGCTTTATTTGAAAAACCTTATTGATTTTTATCAATTTCACTTATGAAAGGCTCAAAAAATACGAATTACATTCCTAACCTTTCATATGATTGTGTCATTTTTGGTTTCAATGGCAAGACACTTAAAATTCTAATTCTTGAATACCACAACACTGGTTTGTTTGCCCTTCCAGGCGGATTTATCAAAAAAAATCAAAGCCTAAAAGACGCAGTCAACAAAGGTGTTGAAGACCGCACAGGATTAACGAATGTTTTCATGGATCAATTTCAAATCTTCGGAAAACTAGATAGGTCAGACCCTGCTGCTACGCGTCGTATTTTAGAAGGGAATAATGAAGATCTAGAGAAAAACGAATGGATGATGGAGCGCTTTTTGACCGTTGGCCATTATGCTCTGATCAATTATGAAGAGGTAGATCCAAAACCAGACCATCTTTCAGACAGCATTGGCTGGTACGACATTGATAATGTACCTCAATTAATGATGGATCATAATGAAATTGTGGAAAAAGCACTAGAAGTACTTCGTAACAACATTAGCGAGAAACTAATAGGAATGAATTTGTTGCCTCCAAAATTTACGATGAAACAATTACAACAGGTCTTTGAAGCCATATTAGACCAAAAGTTAAGACGCACAAGCTTTCAACGAAAAATGCTGTCCATGGATATTTTAGAGCGACATGAAAAACTTTTTGAAGGTAAGGCACACAAAGCTCCCTTTCTCTATAGTTTTAAACAATAACAACTAACATTTCAATTAATACAACAACAATGAAAATTTCAACTAACAACTTTTTTAAATGCTCCGTAATTGCCCTTTTTATGCTGGGGACGGTTACTACCTACGCCCAAAAGAAATTTGGCGGATTGGCACTATACACCGTTAGAGACAATATGGGTACCAATGCCAAAGCAACCTTACAAGCTGTATCTGATGCCGGCTACAAGAATATTGAAGCGGCAGGTTATGAAGATGGTAAGTATTATGGTATGACTCCGGCTGATTTCAAGGGTTTATTAAAATCCTTAAAACTAAAGCCAATTAGCACGCATCAAAGTGCCGTTACCCTAGATAATGCCGACAAAATGATGGCAGATGCCAAGGCGGCAGGCTTCAAATATTTTGTAGTTCCTATTCCACCAATGGGCATGTTTACTTTTAACCAAGAGAATATGACTATGGGCATGACAGGTACCGTAGAAGACTTAGCAGCTATTTTAACTACCCTAGGTGAGAAAGCTAATAAAGCAGGATTGAAACTATTGTATCACAATCACGATTTTGAATTCAAAAAAAATGCAGAAGGTATAGTACCGATCGACTACTTATTAGAAAATGTTGATCCAAAATTGTTAAACTTTCAAATGGATCTTTACTGGGTAACGAAAGCAGGTGCCAACCCAATTGCCTACTTCAACAAATACCCAGGTCGTTTTAAAATATGGCATGTTAAGGATATGGATGAACAAGGAAGATTTGCACCTGTAGGGCAAGGTTCTATCGGTTTCGAAAACATCCTCGATAACAAAGAACTTTCTGGCATGAAATACTATATGGTAGAACAAGACATGACTTTCGACGGACTAAAACCGTTGGAAGCTATCAAAATAAGTCACGACGGACTCAAAGAAATAGGGTTCAAATAATAAGTTTAAATACCAAACAACGGAGATTGCCCCAAAGAAATAATTTTCTTTGGGGCTTTCTTTTTTATGGAACTTTATACCAATCTTGAATAGCGCAGCCCAACGTTAACCTCCCCTCTTGGAAGGGGATATAGGGGTGAGTGCTACGGGTGATGAAGACTTCCTTAAACATACTAACCCAAAAGAACCCACCCCTAACCCCTCCGAGGAGGGGAATAGATTCTGACTTAGATAAACTTTTTAGATTAAACAGACGAAGTAACTCTTATAAAAACGCAACCCAAAAGCAACTAACAAACCCACAAACAAAAACGAAAACCTCCCCTCTTGGGAGGGGACCAAAGGGGTGGGTGCTACGGTTGAATAAATTTTCATTAATCACATTAACTCAAAAGGACCCACCCCTAGCCCCTCCGAGTAGGGGAATAGTTTGTGACTATTATAAGACCTTTTAGATAAAACAGACGAAGTAACTCTTATAACAACGCAACTCCCAAAGCAACCAACAAACCCGCAAACAAAAACAAAAACCTCCCCTCTCGGGAGGGGATTAAGGGGTGGGTGCTACGATGAGAAAAATAATATCATACCACCCATATTTAGTAGAACTGGCTAAAAAGCTAAGGAATAATATGACCTTAGGTGAAATTGCTCTGTGGCGGGAGATTAAAGGCAAAAAGTTAGGTCAGAAATTCAGCAGACAAATTCCTATTGACCAATATATCGTAGACTTTTATTGCAAAGATCTTCAACTCGCCATTGAAGTAGATGGCAGTATTCACTTTAAAGAAGGGCATCAAGAAAAAGATAAGAAACGGCAAGTACGCTTAGAAGCCTTAGGTGTACATATGCTCAGGTTTTCAGATACCGATGTTAAGAATAATCTCTCTAGTGTTTTAGAAGAAATTAAAGAATATATTGAAGAATTAGAACAAGGAAGAACCCACCCCTAACCCCTCCGAGGAGGGGAATAGTTTGTGACTTAGATAAACTTTTTAGATAAAACAGACGAAGTAACTCTTATAAAACGCAACCCAAAAGCAACTAACAAACCCACAAACAAAACGAAAACCTCCCCTCTTGGGAGGGGGCCAAAGGGGTGAGTGCTACAGGTGATGAAGATTGTATTCAAAATTCTAACTCAAAAGAGCCCACCCCTAGCCCCTCCGAGTAGGGGAATAGTTTCTGACCTGAAATTAATTTTTAGATAAAACAGACGAAGTAACTCTTATAAAAACGCAACCAAAAAGCAACCAATAAACCCGCAAAAAAAACGAAAACCTCCCCTCTTTGGAGGGGACCAAAGGGGTGGGTGCTACGGGTGATGCAGATTGCATTGAACAATCTAACTCAAATGGACCCACCCCTAGCCCCTCCGAGGAGGGGAATAGTTTGTGACTATTATTAGACCTTTTAGATAAAACAGACGAAGTAACTCTTATAAAAACGCAACCCAAAAGCAACCAACAAACCCGCAAAAAAAACGAAAACCTCCCCTCTTGGGAGGGGACAAAAGGGGTGGGTGAATACTAACGCTGTTCTCACATATTCTAAAAATACTTCTCAAAATCAATAGCTCACTTAAAAGATGCAGCAATATTTACCAAAACTTCGTTCGCTAGTGTTAAACTGTCTCCGCCAATACCAAAATCTTGTCTGTTAATTTCAAAATCCGCTGATATAAGTATTCTATTTAAGTCACGCTCCATAGTTAACGGAATATGTATTTCCCGTTCTACATTTTTTATAATCAATTTAAACACCGTATCTAAAGACTTTCCGTTTTGGGCTTCACAGTAAAGCAATTCCAAGGAGATTTCTGGATACTGTTCTATATCGAAATAATCATCATTTTTAAGGTGTTCATCCCTAAGGGAAATACCTGTGTGTATAGAAGCTACTTTTAACTTTCCGTTCAGTTTTTTGATTCTACATTTCGATTGTTGTAATTCCATTTCTGCCTTTACCTCATCAAAATATCCGTTTACCCAAAATCCTGCATTCTTAACCTTAAAATTTACAGTGGCTTCTTCCAGCACCAGTTTTTGTGCAATAGCGGAACAACTACATAGAACAATAAATATCACTGTAAAATAGCTGCTTTTCATAGACTGTTGACGTAGGCAATTAATGCTTGTTTATTTTCGGTAGAAAGTTCTAACCCAAATGGATGGCCTTCTACTTTTTGACTTGTATTATAAGTTGCGTTATACCCTGTGCGTTCAAAATTATCCTGTAAACGCTCTTTGCTCAGCAGTTCTTCTAAACTGGTAATACTACCATCATGTAGCAAGGCCTGCCTATTCCAAACACCAATTAAAGATGGCACCTTGTAAAACCCTGTACCCCGCCTGGTACTCATTGCCAATTGCGGATCGGTACCTACAGATATATCAAAAATATCAAGCTTGCTCTTATATAATTTAGGAAACGTAAAACCATCTACCGGCAATAACATATTATTGGAAAAATATGGCGGAGCGTGGCAAGTAACACAACCTTCTTCAGCAAAAACACGCTGCCCTTTGTTCACCAGTTCTTCGGGTTGTGAAATAGGACTTTTAGGTGCGTTCAAACTATAAATATACTTGGCAAGGGCATACAACTGTGCGTCGGAATATCGCCTACCCGCCTGCATCGGATTTTCTTGCTCATTGGGCCAAGGGCGCAGCATGTTGTATTTATTGTACTTGCTCATAAAATCGGTTTCTTCGTTAAATGTGGCATACAACATTAGATCTTCGATCGATCTATGGCGCATGAGTCCCGTATGATCCAAGTACTTCCTATCCTGTAAATTATATAAATCTGGTATACTGGCCGGTGTTCCAATATTTGTACCATGCCTATGTACTACACCGCTAGAGGCTCTATCAATATTCTCTATAAAATCTTCGGGAGACATATCAATTAATCGTTGCTGTGCCACAGATTTGATCCACGGTGCTCCAAATAGAAACATTTTATCTCCTAAGAGTCCCTGCATAATTTGTTCTTGAGGAACATTATGACTTCGAGCATTATCTAATAAACCTCTTAAATCTTCCGCATAATCGGGATCGAAAGGAAAATTGCCTTGTGCGCCTTTAATTATAGAACTATCGGGCATTACTTTAGTATGGCACATAACGCAAGAACGCCCTGTTATTAGTAACACCCCTTTTTCCGGAACTACCAATTTATAAAATGGAATAATACCGTTTTTACCAACGGGTAACTTTTCTTTATCGTGCAATAAAGTCAACCTTGTTAGAAAAGTGGAGTCTAAAGGGCGTAGCGATAAGCTATAATCAAAAACCAATTCTCCCGCTTTTACCCAATCTTCATTAGAAGTCAATTCATCTTCATTGAATACTACTTCTGGCTCTAATTGTGATAAGCTCTCATAATATCCCTCAGGTTCTCTTCCTGGTAGATATACAGGGTAAGATTTATATATTTCTTGGGTTGCCAGTTTTTCATACTGATCTTCTGGCACGTAGTTTATACTGATTGTACTATCTGCCAACGGCACATATACTCCTTCAAGATATTTTTTAATGTACGGTTTTGGAATATCGATAGTAACGGTCATAAAACCAAACAAGGTTGTTAGTGCTATACAAGTCAGCAGCACTCGATATAATGTTCTCATAATGTGATGGTTGAACTATTAATTTACGATTCATAGTAAAATTTTTAAATCAAAATTTCATGTATCGTTCAGAAAACATTGCAGATGGTAGAAAAAGCCAATTTTTCGGTAAAGTAATTTGTTCAAGAATCGGGTGAGGAAGGTTTCATTACACACGCTAACTCAAAAGAACCCACCCCTAGCCCCTCCGAGGAGGGGAATGGTTTGTGACTATTATTAGACCTTTTAAGCAAAACAGACGAAGTAACGCTTTAAAAAACGCAACCCCAAAGTAACCAGCAAACCCGCAAACAATACGAAAACCTCCCCGCTTGGGAGGGGACCAAAGGGGTGGGTGCTATGGGTGATGAAGATTGCATTGAACATTCTAACTCAAAAGGACCCACCCCTAGCCCCTCCGAGGAGAGGAATAGTTTCTGACTATTATTAGACCTTTTAGATAAAACAGACGAAATAACTCTTATAAAAGCGAATCTCCCCAACTACCAACAAACCCGCAACCAAAAACGAAAACCTCCCTTCTCGGGAGGGGACCAAAGGGAGTGGGTGCTACGGGTGATGAAAATTGAATTCAAAATTCTAACTCAAAAGAACCCACCCCTAGCCCCTCCGAGGAGGGGAATGGTTTCTAACTTGAAACAAACTTTTTAAGATAAAACGGACGAAGTAACTCTTGTAAAAACGCAACTCCCCAACCACAAACAACCTCACAACCAAAAACGTAACTCTCCCCTCTTGGGAGGGGACCAAAGGGGTGGGTGCTACGGTGTACTCGTTTTAACAACAAACGCAGCTCGTTATATTCTCTTTACACCCAATTATATCTTTCTGACAGTTTTACGGAAACCCGTAAGAAAATATACCGTAACTTCTTTATATTGCAGTACTAAGCAAAGTACACTCCCCTACCACTTTAGCTGAAAATATTTTAAACCATTGCACATATACCTTACTATTTGCGAATATGTGTAATTGTTAACATACACAATAGTTGTGCTTCATTATGACAAACCATTAGGAATTAGAAAAAAACATATGATAGAAAAAATAAAAATGCTTACTCTTAGAGCGTTAGTAGCTGATGAAGAATTAATGTACGGGCTAGTTTTAAAAGGTGGTAACGCCTTAGAATTAGCTTACAACATAACCGATAGAGCCTCAAAAGATATTGATTTTTCAATTTCCGGTGACTTTAGTTCTGAGGAATATAATAGAATTAATGGAATACTTTCCGGCCTTTTAACAACTGAATTTGAAAAGCACAACTTAGTTGTATTCGATGTTATTTTTTTTGAAAAGCCTAAACAAAATAAAGTAAAAGAATGGAAAGGTTATCAACTAGCATTTAAGGTAATTGACTATGAGAATTTTGACCCAGATGATTTAGATAAAAATAGAAGAAGAGCTTTTCCTCTTCAAGATAACAACTCTCCTATTTTTACTGTCGATATAAGTTCTTATGAGTATACCGCTTCAAAAAAAATGATTGATGTTGATGGAGCTGTTTTTTTTGTTTATACTCCTGAAATGATTGTTTTTGAAAAATTAAGAGCTCTATGTCAATCAATTCCAGACTATAAAAATATCGTTCCTACAGCCAGAGTAAAAGGTAGAGCTCGTGACTTTTATGATATTTGGAATATTTGTCAAAATTTCAGGATAGATTTTACTTCACAAGAAAACAAAAATATGTTAGGACAAATTTTTGATGCAAAGAGAGTCCCTTTAGAATTTTTAAATTTAGTTGAAAAATATAAAGATTTACAGAAAGAAGATTGGATTACTGTTGTGGACACAATTACTGCAGAAAATAAGGGTTATGATTTTTACTTTGATTTCACAATGGAATGCATTAGAGAGCTTCAAGACCAGTAGGATAAAAAACACCCCATTTTTGATTTAATTTTTTATTTGTTAAGTTATAAGTTTGGTAAAAATTAATATGAGACTTCTTATCTAAAAACAATTTAAGTTTCTCTTCTGGAAATCCTGCTAAATCTAAATAAAATCCTAACAATTGATGATAAGGATATATGTAATCAAGTTTTTGTAAATAACTATCCAATTTATCAAGATTTAATTTTCCTTTTGCCTTATTGAAAGCTTCTAATATTTGGAACGCTCCGCCTGAATAAGCTGGTCGAACTGCAATATCAATTAAAGTTCTCTCTAAATCTGTTACAGCCAAACCATTTATAGTTGTAATTCCGATGTTAATTGAATTATGCTTTTTCTGAAGGTAGACATATCTAAATCCATCATATTCTGACTTGTAAGATTCTTTTGAAACTCTTTGAGGTTTTGAAAAAGCTTTATCAACAGATTCTTGCTCTAATTCAATATTTGATTTTTCATAATAAGGTTCATATTTATCCTCACTAATATATACTGTCTTAGGAATTTGCAAAGTTAATTGATGAACTTGCATTGCTGAATAGTTACATAAATATCCATCTTTTTTTACAGTTAAACCTACATCAAAAGGAGTACAACTTTTTTTTCTTAATATTTGTTTTTCAGAATTGTGGAATTCGTGGTTTTGAGTATCCAGAATTAGAATTCTGTTATTGTTTAAAAAAGTTATAAAATGCTTATAGTTTCGGTATTGAGCTATTTTCCATTGCTCTCTTTGACTTTCAAATATTTTTTGAATGTCGTTAGTAGTATATGCTTTCTGTTTACTAGCATTAAAGAAATCAACAATCTCTAAACTAGCTCTATCAAATGATTCTTTTCGCATTTAATGGATAACATCATATATGATGTTATCCTGCAAATGTAATGTTTTTTTTTAACAAAGTCAAGTATTAAATAATATTGTTTTAAAAAAATGAAATTTACGAATAAACAATATTCATACTATCATATATGATAGTATGATGCAAATTTATGGAAAAAAATTTAAAAAAGCAAATTAAAATACAACGAACTATATGAAAAATAACGAAAGCACAACAATTTACTGAGAATCAAACTTAAGATGTATATACAAAATAGGCGAAATAGTAGTAGATTCAACGGTTGTAAACCGCTTCAACTTCATCTCGGTTAGATAGGTTTGAAGCCCGCAATCGCCTACTTTGCATATACTAAACGTAAAAACCAATCACCAAATTGAACAACATTAACCTGGAAAACCAAGAAAAGAAATTAAGAAAAAGACAACTGATCAATGCTGCATTAATTGGTTTTCTCGCTTCTATATTTGTCATTGGCACAGTAGCTTCCATTTATAAGAAAAATGCCTTGGGTATGATAACTATGTAGATTCCACTTTTTTTTAATTTATAAAATAGTACGTAGTTCCAAAAAGTAAAAGTTGAGTGGGGCTGGCATAAGCTACCCATCCCTATGAAAACCATCTTCTCCACCATCATTTTCATCCTACCGCATATATACAGCTTCGCTCAAGATGATTTCAACAAACTCCCAGTAGCAGCAAAAATCAGCTGCCCAATGCTATTGATTGACGAACATATCATCGCCAATAAAAATATCATCACTTCAAAAGAAGATATTGAAGAAATAGGAGTAATAAAAGATAAACCTAGCCGCGAAACGCATTTTTATAATCTAACGGCAAACGGTATTCTGTTTGCTAAACTAAAAAAGGAAATACCCTATAAAACACAAGCTGAGCTGAACACCTTTTTAGATTTGGATGAAAACAACCCGGTGTATGTAAACGGTTATTTATTGGAACATAATACGTATACCATTGCTACAGAAAGCATTGCAGAAATGGAACTGGTAGCCCCAAATAAAGAAAATAACTTAGCACAAACGGTCATCAATGTTTGGACATTAACTCAAGAAGAACGTAAAAATGGCTGTGCATTGTCCCAAATGGAGTAAATTAGTTGTTCACCTCATCATCAATCATCATGAAAACAACAATTATTCTTATCTCGTTTATTCTATTTACTACAACTCCACTTCTGGCTCAGCAAAATGCATTTTTGGAAGATTCCATTGAACGCTTAGAGAACTCCCGCAAGTATATACTGCTCGTGGCAGATATGATGCCCGAAGAAAAATACAATTACAAAGCAACGCCCGAATCCTTAAGTTTTTCCGAGAATTTAATGCATATTGGCTTTGCGCTAGATTGGCATAGCCAGTCGCTCTTAGGGGGTCGTGAAGCTCGCGTGTACCAAACCGATACCGTTTTTAAACCCGCCCATAAAACCAAAGCGGAAATGATGGCACGTATAGACCAAACATTTACCGAGGCCATTACCCTTTTACAAGAATTTGACCCTAAAGCCTTAGATGATCATTTAGATTATTTTGGTCTAGACCGTTCCAAAAGGCAAATTTGCATGCTGTTGGCAGACCATATTACGCACCACAGAGGGCAAATGCTGGTTGCCATGCGCCTTAACGGGTTAACGCCACCAAGATATGTGCTTTATCAATAGAGCCAAGCCAGCAACTATTCTTGCTTCTTTTTATCGGTATTCATAATAGAGAGTACAATACCTACCAGGGCAATACAAACACCGGCAAATATAGCGATCATTACAACACCATTGCTCCAGTTTACCAAGGGAAGATTCATTGTTATCATAGTTTGGTCATTTAAATTGCCGTAAATGTAATTTCTAATGGCTGTTTATTCTATGACAATTGTCAGCTCACCAATATAGACGATGTATTTGTACCTTGATTATCGCGTAAAGATTGTATGCCTTATTTGGGTTCTGTATTTTTATAGTTACAAATGATATTTGAAAATGGTAGATAAAATTAAATGTCCGAATTGTGCGCATGAGTTTGATGTTGAAGAGGCACTTTCTGGCAAAATGCAGGCTCATTTTAAGGCTGAATACGAACGTAAAGTAGCAGAGCAGGCAGAGAAATTCAATAAAGAACGTAGAAAGCTTGAGCTTGAGGTAGAAGAGTTCGAAAAGAAGAAAGAAAAAGAGAACGAGCTTTTTAAAGAAAAACTGGCACAACGCCTTGCTAAAGAGTCGGAGAAAATACAGAAGCAGACGAACGAATCTTTTGAGCAACAGCTACGTGCACTGCAACAAGAGAACGAAAAAAAGAAAGAGGAGAACAGGGCGCTGCGTGCACAAGAGATCGACCTTTTAAAGCGTGAGAACGAACTCAAGGAAAAAGCCGAAGAGCTTAAAATGAACGTGCAGAAAGAATTGTTGGAGAAACAATCTGTCATTGAAGAAAAAGCCAAGGCGAAAGAGCGCGAAGCCATGGCACTTAAAGAAAAGGAATACCAAAAGCAGCTAGACGACCAAAAGAAGCTTATTGATGAAATGAAGCGTAAGGCAGAGCAAGGTTCTATGCAAATGCAGGGTGAAATTCAAGAACTGGCATTAGAAGAATTGTTGCGCAGCACCTACCCCTTCGATACTATTGAGGAAGTGGGCAAAGGTATTCGTGGGGCGGACTGTATACAAACGGTGGTGAACTCGCTTCAGCAGACCTGCGGTTCTATAGTATACGAGAGTAAGCGTACCAAAAATTTCAGTAACGACTGGATCAATAAACTTAAACAAGACCAGATCAATTGCAAGGCTGATATTGCGGTGATAGTTACGGAAACTTTTCCGCCCGATATGGACCGTTTTGGAGAGAAAAACGGTGTTTGGATCTGCGGATTCAATGAAGTAAAGAGTGTATCGCTCGTATTACGTGAGCTACTCTTAAAAACACAATCCATTAAATCTTCGGATGAAAATAAGGGCGAAAAAATGGAACTGCTATACTCTTACTTAACCAGTAACGAGTTTGTGCAGAACATTAATAGAATTATTGAAAACTATGATTCTATGATCAAGCAACTGAACTACGAAAAGAAAGCCGCTTACAAGAATTTTGCGGTTCGCGAAAAGCAAATATGGGGCGTACAGGAGAATATAAACGTTCTTTTCGGCTCTATTAAAGGTATTGCCGGAAACTCACTATCTACCTCTACCATCCTTGATTTACCGGATGCGGAGATAGACGATTAGTTTTTGGTTGTTCGTTGTTCGTTGTTCGTGATATGGTGAAATAGTTTGATAGTGAGTTAGTGCGTTTTCGCTGAGCGCTGGTCGCTTTTCGCTTTTCGCTTCACGCGCTTCGTTGATTATTGTATTGTTCTTAACATCAATGAACTTCTTTCATGTTGTATTTAGCACTAAGCGTGCCACGCATTGCGTTTAGCGTTGAGCGCTAAGCTCTTTTAGTTTGGAATTTAGCCATGTAATCATCTTTTCAAATCTAAAGGAGATAAATATTAAATATGCACAGCTAATAAAACTACCGAAATTGCTACTTGATGTATCTTTAAAATAAAACACATTTAAAAGTGTTGCTACTAAACCTAAAACACCAACGGTAAGAATAAAATATTTTAAAATTTTCATTGTAACGGGCTGAATGTGTTTTTGCATCTTTTGGACAGTTTTGATAACTAATTACACCTATATGTAGCATTTTTGTGCAAATTGTTACATGTTTTGATGAAAAAGTAGAAAAAACCTCTTATGAAACTGATTCACATTCTGGTAGCCTTACTACTCACTATCACTTCCGTATCATGCCAACAAGAAAAGAAAGCATCAGGTGATGACGTATCTGTTATATGGGCATCCTTTTTATCTGATTTAACGGTTGAGGATAAAGAAGCTTTTAAGGAGGCATCCGTTGAGACCATTCGTTGTTATGATTGTTTGGAGAATACGCCATCCGAAGTGCAACACATGAACTTGTTACGAGAAAATGATTCGCTCTGGTACTCTAAAATTTATGATGACCTCATCTATATTCCCATAGATACTTTTATCGCCAATGATTATGACATCTTGTTCAATTCTAACTTTATAAACATCCTTAAGGAAAATGAAACGATAATTTCCAGTGAAGAAACCAATGGGGTTACATACGCCCATATACTGGTAACCACTACCCTACCTACTGCATTTTTTGAAGGTGCCCAACATATTTTTTCTTTTGTGAAAAATGAAGATGATGTATGGAAACTAAACGGGATCGGCACCATCCCCTAACAAACCTTATTACCTGCCTACCCAACTTTTAAAGTCCGACGCTTTTGCCTTGCTCACTATAATACGCTCACTACACGGCGGATGCACCTCTACCAATAATTTGCTGTTGAAATGAAGTTTTATGGTAACAATTGCTTCCCTACGCAAAATAAATTGACGGTTGGCCCTATAAAAAAGTGATGGATCCAGCGCCTCTTCCACTTCCTCTAATTTGGCATCTAATACATATGAACGCTCTTTTACCGTAACTGCTTTTACAACACCTGTATCTATAAAGAAATAGGCAATATCGGCAGTTTTTACAGGAATCAACTGCTCACCCATACCAACCAAAAATGTCTGCTTATAATTATTGGGCTTGGTCTGTATTAAATGCAAAAGACTTTGCATTTGCACCTCATCTATACCTTGCTTTTGGTTTTGGGTCTTAAAACGCTGCAACGCATCAGACAGTTCTTCTTGATCAATGGGTTTTAACAGATAATCAATACTATTCACTTTAAAAGCCTTCAACGCATATTGATCATAAGCGGTAGTGAAAATGATAGGAATATTAATCGTCACCTGATCAAAAATTTCGAAAGATATACCGTCTGCCAAATGAATATCCATAAACACCATGATACCTTCGTACGGGTTACTGAAAAAATCTACGGCGGCCTTAACGGTATCTAACACCTTAACGATCTCTATATTTGGATCGATCTTAGTGAGCAAATATGTCAAGTTATCACTTGCAGCAAGTTCATCTTCAACAATAATTACTTTCATGCCGGGCGGTTTAAGGGCAATTCTACTTTAAATATATCATTTTGGGTACTTACCTTAACTTCATTCTTTAGCAAAAGTAAATACCGCTTCTTTAAATTATACAACCCCGTGCCCATACCTTCTGCCATGGTTGTACGTGCACGAATAGGGTTTTCTACGAATAACGAATTTTCTACTGAATATACTTTTACGGTCAACGGGTTGGTAGATGATATTTCGTTATGTTTTACCGAATTTTCTACCAATGACTGCAATGCCAATGGTGGCACTTTACGGTCTAGCAATTTTTCAGCTATATGCACCTCTATGCGTAGACGATCACGATACCGGGTTTCCATCAAATAGATATAACTGCGTAAAAATTTTACTTCGTCTTTTACGGGCACCAAATTGATTTCGCTACTCTGCAGAATATAACGGTACATGTACGAAAGCTTATTTACAAATTGTGTCGCCTTTTCGTTTTCTCGTATTAAAGAGGACAACGAGTTTAAGGAATTGAACAAGAAATGTGGGTCTATCTGGTTTTTAAGGGCCGCAAGTTCATTCTCTAAATTTTGTTGTTTTAGCTGCTCGTTCTCTATTCTACTTTCTTGCTTATCTGTACTTACCCGCAATAAACGGGCAATAAAAAATAGCACTATGGACAAATTTATAAAGGTAAAATTGACCCAGCCTTCTTCATGGGAATCCAACGTTCTACCATTTACCAAAGGATAAACCGCTATTATGATTTTCACCACGGCAAAAAGTGATAAAGCATTGATGAGCAATATCAATAGCCACTTTACTATTGGCGGCCATTTTAATGCATCATAATCTATATTGGCATTCAACTGAATTACCGACCATGAAAAACAAAAGAAGAATAGGTACCTATATAAAAAATCGGTAACCCAAGACATAGAGAAGTTTAAATTCCCCTCCATAATACCATTATATAAATAGATTGTTTTTGGCAGTGATACCAAAATACCTATAAGTAGGGCCGTTTTAACTACTTCGCCCTGTTTAACCTTTGTCAATGCCATATACCCTCTTTTCTAAATGGTACTTCTCAAATATACCGTAATAATAACTTTGAATTTGCAATACGCAAAAAAGCCGGCCTTTACGAAGTAAAGACCAACTTACAATTAAACTACACTAACTTCTTAAAGTGCATAGGCATCAAAATCGGCAGGTAAATATGCCGCTGTATCAAAACCTAATTCCACTATTTCTTCCTCTTCAAAAATTTCAAAATCTATATCGGATAAATTGGCACCTGCGTAGGGATCAAAATCTAGGGGTAAATATTCAAAGGTGTCAAAACCTAGGTTTACTTCTTCTTCAATCTCTACCACTTCTATTTCACTGGCGTCTAAATTGCCCATTTCTAAAGAAGCTTTTAATTGGGCTTCAAAATCAATACTACAATCTTCGAAAATAGCAGTGATTTCTGCTTTCTCTGCTTCTTTTTGTTTCTGTACTCCTTTAAATGATATAAAGGTGACGGCCACTACGACCACGGCTGATAAAATTTTAATGTTTTTCATGATTTTATAATTTTTAAGTTTTTAGAATTGTTTTTCTATACCCCAAAGATATTGAGCAATACTGCTCTCGGATAATATTAGTGACCCAACTGTCGAATTTGCCATCTAAAACAGCTTTAGACAGTTATGAATTATTTTGGGTGGATATGTAGCGGGAATAATTTTGAAGAAAATAGTACTTGAGCTCTACTACTTTGATGCTGTCAAACAATTAACTAACATTCGTTTTTACGTATGTCTCTACTTAGTGAACCAATCTCGTACCGTTTCTTCGGCTAATTTGTTATTTGGGGTGAAGGCATTATTATGTTCACCACGGTATTCTATGTAGCTGGGAAATTTCCACCATAGAATGCCTTGGCACCATGGTTCGTTCTCAATACCTTTAAAAATAACTTCGTATGCCCTTTGCTGTGCCTCTTCGTTTATGGTATCATCTGCCTCAGCGTGCGGGTTCTTCCAAGGCGCATCAATACTTCTAAACCCTATTTCAGTAAAAACTATAGGCTTCTTAAAATGGTCGTATACTTTTTTAATTTTGGTTTTTACCGTATCGAATTGTAAACTCATCTCCTCATTGGTAGGGTTATCCTTTTTACTCAAAGGATAATAAGAGTTAAGTCCTATAAAATCCAAATCGTCCCAAAACGTAATATTTTCAAATTCGGCACCCCAATTGGCTGCATACGTTAGTTGCCCCGAATACAGCGCCCTTGTTTTTTTAATCATCTCACGCCAAGCTTCTGGCTGGGCCAATGTTGCTTTTGTGAACTCCACACCAATACAGAGCGCATCCATCTCATGAATTTCTGCCAAAAATGCGTAGTGTCGAATCCACCGATAATAATAATCGTGGAATTTATCCCATTGTGCATCCGTAGGCATATCTATACCGCCAGGCCAACTACCCCCAACATAAATTTGAGGTTTCAATAAGGTATACATACCCATATCACTTGCCATTGAAACAGCATGTACCACGGCGTCATCATTTTCACTACCCGCATTATCACTAAAATGTAAGGGCATAGGGGTGTTGATGTCATTAATGCCCGTATACGGCACTATGGCCATAGCATTACTACCCATATTCTTTTGCTTCAATAATGCTTCGGTAGCTTTTTGCGAACCATAGCCATTGTAAATACTATAACCTTCATGGGCAAAATTGAAGCCTTTTAGGTAAGGTAGTTTCTTGGTCTCCTTTTTTTCCTTCGGATGTGCTTTTGGTAAGGATTTTAAATACTGTTGCCATTTAAGATCAAGGCTTTTTATCTCTCCGCTAGAAAGCGATACATTCTTATACTGTTGTAAGTACCTGTTTTTGCCCCACGTCTTAATTAGAAAATCTGTGAACGCACCCGCCATACAATCCCTGATCAAAGACGATTCCATCTCCAAAAATGTGTTGTTCAGCAACTCTGCCACCGTATACGTGTTTTCAGACTCCACCAATCTTGCCGCCCAATATTTATAGCCCTTCATCTGCCAAGTGTCGGTAAAATAAATAGGTAGTCCCACATTAAAAATGGTTTTATTACTTTCCCCTAAAAGGTTGTACAGCATTAAAGCATTGTCTCTACCAATATAATTGTTCGCATATATTTTATTAATAATGGTGTGAACCGAGTTGGTTGCCACATCAAAAGTAGAGTGATCGGTATTGCCCGTCATTAGACCTTTCTCCTCTGTACAGGTGTAGAAATTATAGGTGATTTTCGGCACATTGTTTCTACCGACAAAACCGACAACCTTAGCCTTGGCTGCCTTTACCTCCGCTACCTTTTTGTCCACCATTGCAGGATCTAGAGCTTGTTGGTGGTTAATAAACTTAAACTCGTCGGTATCCAATACTATTTCTGTACCTGTGGCGAAATTGAAGAACGTGGAACCCTCGATACTCCATCGGGCATTAAAATCGCCCATGACCAATCTTTCCTTTTGCTCATAAACCTCATATTCCAAATTCTGTCGGTAGAACGACTGTCCTTTTTCTGCCACCTTTTCTGCAAATAACTCAAAAACTTCATTGGCATTGGTACCCGTTAAAAAGGCAAAGGGAATTTTTGGATCTACGGGACTCGGATAAAAACACACGCCAAGAATGGAATTGTTATTAGGTACTTCTTTAGCACCAATGGTAATATTCGTTTCCGACACCTGAAACGGTGTACTGCCCATATATTTTTTAATGAACGGATTCTCATTTACCGTACCTACCAAAAAGACAATTGAATTTTTAAAACTACTATCATCAACCTCATCAACAGCCTTATAGCTTACTTTAACACTGCGCCGTGAACGTGTGATCTCTTTTTTAGAAAGTTCGTGAAGTAAATCTTTATACTGCTGCTGTAATGTTGGGTCTTTTGCTCCATAAACCACCAAAATCTCTCTTTTATCAAAAAAAGTTCTGCGTAAATCCCTTCTGGAGGAAACGGAATCCAGAGCTATGGAAATACCCTCATTTTCAGCTGTTGGTAAATATTGCACACCGGCAAAGCCGACGATACCGACAATAACAAATAAGACTACCAATAGATATTTCCTGTTCATGGACCTAATGAGAATTAAACGACAGTATAAGATAGCAAAACTGCAAAACCTAATGCCGAACAAGGCATTATTTAACTTAAAAAAAGGACATTGGTATACCCAAACCTGTAATTGACCGTACTATCAATACCGTAGGCAAGCTAAACCTGATATTTTACGTAAATAGAGTTGTAAACCATAGCTGTTGTGGTAGTAAGCTATTTCTACCTTAACTTTGTACTACTAAATAGCCAACGCTTCATGAAATCAGTACTATTCTCAACCTTTGTTTTTTGCACTTGCCTATTGGCCGCCCAAAACAATGCAACCATACCTTTAGAAGACTTTACCGAATTACAGGTATATGATAGAATTAGTGTTACCCTTGTAAAAGGCGATGAGAATAAGATCGAAATACCTGCTAGCGATAAAAAAGACCTTAGCATTACCGAAAACGACGGGCGATTACGATTAAAAATGTGTTCAGGGGAATCTGTATTGAATACCATTCTAAGTTTAAAGTTGTACTATACCGAGGCGTTATCCATTATTGATGCCAACAAAAATTCGAGGATTATTTCTACGGGACTGGTAATAGGTACCGATTTAGCCATTGAAGCACAAGATGCCAGTACCATCACCTTAAATATTGCCTATAATAACGTGTCCGCCAAAAGCACCAGTGGAAGTGAAATAAAACTGTCCGGTACCAGTAGTTACCAAGAGGTTATGATCAATACCGGTGGAAAACTTTTGAACCAAGGATTAAAAACAAAAAGCAGCACTGTGATTGTACTTTCGGGAGGCAGCGCCGAAGTTTATGCCAGTGAAGCGGTCATTGCCAAGGTAAAAGCCGGTGGAGCCATTACCATTTACGGAAACCCCACATCTGTTGATAAAGACGATACTTTTGGTGGTAAAATTGCCATTGTGGAATAACTACTGTTCTATACTCTGAACATCAAAGGCTATAAGCTCATTATCTTGAAATTGTGGTGTAACTTCAATAGGGTTGCAACACACCTCGCAGTCTTCTACATAAGTTTGTTGTGAAATAGATGGATCAAGAAGCATGGATACTTCTTCCCAGCAATACGGACATTGAAAAAAATGCTCGTACATAACAATGATTAAACTTTCAGTTCTTTTGCCAGATTTTGCAACGTAAGTGTTTGTATCAAGTTACCACTATTGGACGTGAAAATGGTCTCGCGACCCAACTTTAAGGCCAGAATATCTTCGTCTTCTTCTAAATGCACATCTGCCGGGTCTATGTTGACCTCCTCCAATTTAACATCAAAGCGTTTCTTTAAGGTCATAGAGCCGTTAACCTTTCTCAACTCGAAGCCATAAAAATCAAACAAGCGTTGCAATCCACTAAAAAAGCTGAAGCCTATAAAAAGTAAACCTGCCATGGCAAACTTATAGGCCAAGGTAAATACATCTAACTCTTCGCCGTTTATAAAGGTGTAGACCAAATTAATACAGCCGTAAATGCCTAAAAAGAATACCAATAGACCAACTACGACCGCCAAAATATCTGTAAACAAAGCCTTGTTAGTTCTGGTGACGGTTAGTCCGTCTTCCGTTCTATTCGCTTGAAACCCAAAATCCTTTAAGTATTCCAAATTCTGAATCTGCACCCTTTTATTGGCTATGGTCGCATTTAAATCGCTCATATCTACAACAACAGCACGTTTCTGCAACTCATCCTGTAAACTTAATTGTGCTTCAAACGTGAGTAATGAATGTTGGTTCATTATCTCTATGAGCTCGCTATTTGTTCTATTGCTATACATGTTCTTTTGTAATTAATTTACTCGATAACCGAGATTAAAAACTTAAAGGTCTACTGCTTATAATTCCACATTCAATAATTGCCCAGTAAGCTGCAATAATTGTAGCTCTGCCAACTTAGCATCATACTTTGCCAAATTCTTATTGGTCTGCGCGTTCAGTAAATTGATCTGCGCCTGCCTAAATTCTATTGATGTAATACTACCCAATTGAAACTGCTCTCTTGAGCGTTCAAAATTATTCTGGTTGGTAAATACGTTCTGTTCCTGAATACGATATATTTTCAGCAAATTCTCATACAATGCCAAGGCATTCTGCATATCTCTATTTACTTCCAGTTCTACCTGTTTTCTTAACAATTCTTGATTGGCATACGCAATTTTGGCATTTTTTACACTTACCGTTGTACTACCGCCATCAAACAAATTCCATGTTAAACTAGCTCCTAGCGCGTAGTTGCCAGAATTGGAATTGGTACCAGGAAAAACGGCACCGGTCAAGAAAGCAGAGGGTGCATTCTGGTTCCTGTTCCATCCATAAGAACCTGTTAACCCTATAGTAGGTAGGTAACCAGATTTGTTCACTTTAATATCGTAAGCATTAATATTTAGATTGGTCTCTGTCTGCAGAACCGCCACATTATTGGCTATGGCCTGATCCATATATTCCACAATTTGAAACTTAGGTATAAATACCACCGTGGTATCTACCATATACTCCGCACTTAAATCCTGGTTCAGTACCACATTTAAATCTCGCTTTGCATTGGCAAGTTGCTGCTCGGTATTCAATAAAGCAATACTATCATTGGTCATATCTACCTGTGCGTTCAAAATATCCAACTTGGTATTCTGCCCATACTCAAATGAATATTCTGATCTGGTAATCCTATCCCTTGAAATCTCCAAGGCTTGCTTCTGTACATTTCTATTTTCCGTTAAACGGGCAATTTCAAAATATACCGTAAACATCTGGATCATGGTATTCTCAATAGTCTCACGCGCCTGTAAGCTGCTTAGCTGATATTGCTCTTTTAGTCTTTTGTAATTATAATACCTTCCCAAACCATCGAACAAGGTATAATTAAGATTTAAACCTGAACTATAACGTTGACTCTCTGCGCCATCAATAGAAATATCATCCCTTGGACTACCGTCTTCATTAAACTGCCCAGGAAACTCGGTCGTAGTATTGTTATTATTATATGTGGCAGCGGCAGTACCCGTTAATGTTGGAAGATAACCTGAGTTTAGGACACTAGCATTATTCTCTGCAATCTCTACCTGACCTTTTGCGATTTCTATTCCAAAATTATTTTCCAATGCCTTGGCTACCGCTTCTTCTTTAGAGAGCGTGGTCTCTTGTGCCAGAATAGTATATAGCGGTAGAAATACCAATATTGTGATGAATCTTACTTTACTCATTATAACTTATCTAGATTCTTATGTGTTTCTGAACCATTTTCAATGATATCGTGTGAATGGCCTTCCAAATGGGAGGCTTCTTTCTTTTCCTTAATGGCTCTTTCTACTTCTTCTTTTGTAATCTTATGTCCGGAAGCGAATGATAAATTCTGAGCTTTTAAATTATTACTGAAGGATAAGAACAACGGCAGCATCAATAAAGTAAGTACCGTAGCTATACCAATACCATATGCTATGGAAATTGCCATTGGTTTCAAGAACTGCGCCTGTCTACTGGTCTCTAACATCAATGGAGCCAAACCGGCAATAGTAGTTACCGATGTTAAGAAAATAGCTCTAAATCTTGATTTTCCAGCTTCAAAAATGGCATTGTCAAAAGTCATACCTTCCCTTAAATTAGAGTTGAACTTACCAATAAGCACCAACCCGTCATTAACCATAATACCGATCAATGCAATGATACCCAATATGGAAAGTACGTTTATTGGGAAATCATGGATCCAGTGACCCCAAGCTACAGCGGTAAAACTAAAAGGAACCAGCAATAGCAGCATTAATGGCTGACTAAAACTTCTAAACGTAAAGGCTATGGTAATATATATCAACAGAATTACGGTAAAGCCTACAAGCTTTAACGATCCGGTCAATTTTTCCAATTCCCTATTCTGCCCTTCATAAGAAGCACTTACCGTTGGGTATTTGGATTGTATCTCTGGCATGTGCACATTCTGAATCTCCGTCATGATTTCCGTAGGACTATCCTTTACATCTTTCATATCCGCAGATACTTGAATTTCCCTTCTACCCTCTAAACGGTTAATGGCTACATCACCCCGCACAATGGTATAATCAGCAAGTTCACTAAGGGGTACTCGCTCCCCCGTTGGGGTAACAATTCTCATATCATCCAAATTAGAGATAGAAGATCGTTCTTCCCTATCATAGCGCACCCAAACCCTAATTTCATCTTGTGATCGTTGAAAACGCTGTGCCTGTACACCAAAGAATCCCGCACGAACTTGAGTCATTAGCGCCTGAAGGTCCAAACCTAGTAAATACGCATTTTCCTTTAAGGTTAACCGTATCTCCTTAATACCTGCAGGATCATTATCTGCAATATCCTTTAATCTTGGGTTTTTGGTAAGTATCTCCTTAAGTTCCGTTTTTGCGGCTTTTAACTCTTCTATATTATTACCCAACAAAGAAACCGATACAGGCGAACCACCAAAATTACCGCCAGATCCATAAATTAGACTTTCTACACCTAACACCGGCCCCACCAACTCTTCCAATCTACGGGTAACCATATCCGCAGAAATTTCATTAGGCCTTTCTTCGCCAGGTAAAAGGTTAATGGTCAAAACGGCCGAAGAAGAACCAGGCCCTAGTCTTCTGATAAGGTTTTCAAAAACCATTTTATCCGAACCTGCCAAATATTTATCCGTCAGTTCTTGATTAACGATAATGGCTTTCTCCTCTATGAATGAAATAATGGAATCTGTAATCTTTTCGTTAGTCCCGTTGGGCATTTCTAGCTCTATACCTACACGGTCACTGGCAATTCTAGGGAAGAAGGCCGTTCTAATGATACCCCCACCTACAGAACCTAAGGTTAAAATGAATGCCGCTGCGAAAACCGAGAACATGAAAATTTTGTATTTCATTGAAAACCGCAATACCGGAGTATATAGATTATCTCGCATCCAAACCATTAAACGGTCTCCAAATTCATTGATCACCCTTAGCTTGGCAAAAGCGTTTGCAAAGCCACTTTTAGGCTTATTGTCAATAGGCTGTAATGCCTTGGAGTGCGCTAAGTGGGCTGGCAAAATAATCAAGGCCTCTACCAGAGATACCACCAATGTTAAAATCACAATTACAGATACCTCACCAAAGAACTCCCCAATTCTACTATCTAGGAACAAGAAGATAGAGAATGCCAATATGGTGGTGATAATAGCCGAAATAATAGGAGGCAATACTTCCATAGTACCATCTACAGCTGCCTGAACAGGAGATTTTCCTTTCTCGTAATGCTGATAAATATTCTCGGCAATTACAATACCATCATCTACCAAAATACCAATAACGATAATCATACCAAATAACGACAATACATTAATAGTCACATCAAAGAAACCGGCAAAAACAAACATTCCCAAAAATGCCACTGGCAAGCCAAAGGCTACCCAGAACGCCAATCTAGTATTCAAGAAAAGAGATAGGAATATCAACACCAACACCATACCCATTATGGCGTTTTCAGTCAATAATTGTGTTCTTTGATTTAACGTGATAGATTGGTCAGAAACCACATCTAACTTAATATTGTTGTACTTCTCATTAAAATCATTAACATATTCATTAACCTGATCTGCGGCTGCAATCAAGTCCTCATTATTGGTACTTGTTATGGTAGTACTCACGGATAGGTTACCGTTAAAATAGCTTGCGTTTGGCGTTTCGGCAAAACGATCTCTGACCTCCGCAACATCTTTTAAACGTATTACGTTACCAGATTGATCTGCCCTAACTACAAGGTTGTTGAGTTCACTACCATAGTAGGAACGGTTATTTGCACGGATTAAATACTCTTCGGCATCAGTCTTAATATTACCACCGGTAACTAGTATATTGGCATTACCAACTGCATTCGCTACTTCTGTAAATGATAAACCATAGGCCAACAGGTCGTTCTCGTTTACGGCAATTTCAATTTCTTCATCTGGGAAGCCAGAAATTTCTATTTGAGAAATACCTTCCATGGCACGTAGATCATTCTCGATCTCCCTACCCACACTTTTTAATGTTGACAACGGAATATTTTCTCCACTAATTGCAAATGCTATGGTCTGGCGTACCGTTTCTAGTTTAGAAACTATTAAAGGCTCCATACCTGTTGGAAAGGTTGGCACCCTATCTACCGCGTTCTTGACCTCTAAAAGCATGAAGTCAATATTCTCCCCTTTCTCGATTTCCACATTGATCGTACCACTATTCTCCCTAGAAGTAGAGGTTACACGATCTACACCTTCCAAGCCTTTTAAGTTGTCTTCTATTTTCAAGACGATACCTTCTTCTACCTCTTGTGGTGAAGCCCCTGGGTAGGTAATATTAATGGATATATTCTTAGAATCGGTAAGTGGGAAAAAAGAAGATTTCAAAGCCTTTGCGCCAACAATACCAAAAAGGGCAAAGGATATTACTACGACATTAACGGCAACGTGATACCGAATAAAATATTCAATAAGTTTACGCATTATCCTTTTGTATTTTCTGGTTGTTCACCATAAATTTTCACTGACATACCGGTATATGCACCGCTTATAGGTTTGGACACGATCGTTACGCCATCAGGTACTTTTTTAAGCACTACACGTTTATCTGAAAAATAAACAGGTTCTACATCTATAACATCAAGTACAGAATCTCTTACAACAAAAATCTTATTGCCTTCCAATAAAAGTCCTCTGTCTACCTCAATAGCGTTTTCTTCTTTCTTAGCATCTAAATCTGCCTCTAAATACATGCCTTCCCTTAAGTTCCCGTCCTCTACCTCTATGTAGGCATTAACGGTTTGGGTCAATTGGTCAATACTACCGTTAATTCTGGTAACCTTTCCTTTATACGTACTATTATCATCTAGATTGGTCAACTCTACAGATTCCCCCACTTTCAATAAATCCGTATACCGTTTACTTATGGCCACTTCAAGTTCATAAACCTCTGGGTTAATAAACTCCCCTAATTTTTGACCTGATCTTACCAAAGTACCTTCTGTTACCAAAGTCTCGGTAAGTACCCCAGAAAATGGTGCCGTAATTCTGTATTTGGCAAGCCTCTGCTCTAAATTCTTAACATTGTAATAGCTCGTTAAAATACCTCTGCCCGAGATAAAGAACTTTTCTTTCTCCGAACCCATTTGCGGCAAAGCCGGAGTACTTTTTGACATATCAAAATTTGCTAGGTACTCTTGCCATTTTGGATAAATATCCGGGTAGTCTAAACGCAAATCTGGCATTACCGCCGTTAATTGATTAAAGAGATTACTTTTGGCAGACTGTACGCTTGCTGCATATTCATCTGCGTCTATATTAATGATGGTCTCCCCCCTTCTAAAAGTTTGACCTTCCTTAAATAATTTACTACCTTTTTTGAAAACACCTTGAACCTCTGCAAACAACTCTACACGCTGTTTGGCAGTTAAATTACCATTTGCAGATACTACAATGGGCACCGTACCATTTTCAACCACCTCGGTAAAAACAGTTTTTACTACCTTCTCAGATTTAGGCTTGAATGTTTTTTTACTATCAATAATATAACCCGCAAGAAAAATGGATACTACAATTAGTAAAATACCTAGTACGGTAAAAATAATTTTTCGCATTTTATTATAATTTATAAGCGTATTTCAAAAAACACAGAATCAAAAGTACTTTTAAATATCCTTTATCATTCTGACGATTAAATGAAACGACCAAATTCAAACCTGAAACGACTTTGAAACATTCTCAGCTTTGAGCACCGTAATCTTTTCATCACCATTTCCCTAAAGAGCATTTCTAATCAACGTTCAAAAAACTATTACCGTCTAAGACAACAATCAAAATATTGTTAAAACAAGCTGCATTTTTAAACAGACTTTAACTAGAAACTTTTGGAAATCAATTAATCTTTGGCGAAACTACAAAAAAACACATCTGGCATTGAAAGCCTTTATGGTTAAAGTAATCATAAAAAAATATGACTTTTACGTTCGCTATAAAATAAAAAAGGGATGCTTTCGCATCCCTTTTACCATATATTCTACATTGATTTAATTTCGTTTTACATCTTCGTATTTGGTATCCACAATACGTGTTCTATTTGCTTCTCCTGTACCAAATTTCATATTTAAAAATTCGTCATCACTATCAAAAACGGCTAGTTTAGTGCTTTGCATTCGTAACAACGAATTAAGCGACCTAAAATCATTTCCCTGTAATTGTACAAATTCTAGATTACCTAAGGTTGCCATACCACTAGGCATATCTCCTTCAAACTGATTATATGAAAGAATTAATTCTCTCAAGTTCACCAAGCGACCTAAATCAACCTCTATTTCTCCTGCAAGCTTATTGCCGAACAACTCTAAACGCTCCAATTTTTGAAGATTTTCTAGCGACTTAGGTAGATTACCCTCTAGGTAATTACTGGATAGGTTCAACGTTTTAAGATTAGGAATTTCACCAATGCCTTCTGGAATTTCACCTTGAAACAAGTTGTTGAACATAGAAAGCTCTTCCAATTGTTTCATTTTTGAATACTCTTGCGGTAATGTACCCGAGATCTTATTCATTTCTAAACGTAATGATATCAAATTTTCTAAGCTGAAAAGGTCCTTAGGCAAGTTACCTTCTAAAACATTGAAAGCAAGGTTCAGCGATTTTAAATGAGTAAGGGCAGATATACCGTCTGGGATTGCTCCCGTTAGATTATTACGATACAATTTTAAACCAACCACATGACCATCTACTACCTCAACACCATGCCAACTAGATGGATCGGCTTTAAGATCCCATTTTTGTTGCCATTGCTCACCAACGGTACTTTGGTTGAATTCTATTAAATACTGTTTCTCACTTGCCGGTATTTGGGCTTGCACCAAAACACTACAAGCCAGAAGAATAAATAAGCAGGTTTGTTTGATATTATTTTTCATACTGAAAAAATTAGATTTTGGGGGATTTCAATTCGTACAATTAACACCTAAAAACATCATTTAGAACACTTTGGTGTAAAAAGTACTTTTATTATAACGTGCGAAAATTACATTTATGATAGTTTGGTATTTGAAATTGTAGAAAAATAAAAAAGAGATGCTGTTCAACATCTCTTTTTTTCACCAAACTAACTAAAAGTGTAAACTACTCTTACTCTTCTATATCTTCAAACTTCGTATCTGCCATTCTGGTTCTACTGAAGTTAATATCCTTAAATTCAATTTTCTCATCTTCCTTATCATAATCAAAAACCAAGTACTCTTTAGTTTCCAAAAGTTCTAAAGCTTTAAATGAACTGAAATTGTTATTCTGTATTTGAAAAACCTCTAAACTCGCCAATTGTGAAAATTCATTCGGAATATCACCAATAAGCCTATTATTTGCCAATACCAATTCTTTCAACTTACTAAGGTTACCCATATCTCTTGGAATAGTACCTTCTAGTCTATTTTCAAAAAGACCAAGGGTCTCTAATTGAGATAACGCACCTAATGAACTAGGAATATCGCCGTGCAACTCATTACTAGAAAGGTTCAACACCTTTAAACCTTTTAAATTACCTACCGAAGCAGGAATTTCACCTGTGAAAAAATTATTGAATGCAGAAAGCTCCTCTAATTGTAACAAACTACCAATACCTTCTGGCAGCTCACCATTTAGCCTATTCATTTCTAATTTCAATACTTTTAAATTGGAAAGATTTTCTATTTCTACCGGTAACTTACCTGTCAATGAATTAAAAGCAAGGTTTAAAACTCTTAAATTCTCCAAATCACCAATCTCTGAGGATAGCGACCCCATTAAATTATTATGGAACAAGTTGATTTCAACTACCTTATCATCTTCAACCTTAACTCCATGCCATGAAGAAACCGGAGCTTTTAAATCCCACTTCTTTACCCAATGCATACCATTGGTAGTTTCGTAAAGGTCAATTAATGCTTTTTTCTCTTTTTTAGAAACTTCTGCAAAACAAACGGTTGTTAGAAACAACAAGCTGAAACTTAAATAGTATAGTTTTTTCATATGATGGTGGTTTGGTATTCGTATTCAACTAAGAATTATCCTACAAATTTGAACTAATAACGTTGAAAACTGAAATTTTATCGTTGATTTACCCTGCTTTGTTGTGAAACTACCAAAATATGTTGTGAAACCCCTGAAATCTGTGGTAAGAAAATTACGAGTTACGTTAAACCCTCAATATCAATGGTTAAGGTTTCCCACTTTTGCATTAATGTCTCCAATTTCTTCTTTTTGACTTGGTAACCATCAAAGAAATTAGGTTCCGCAATAGTGGCATCATAATCTACAAGCAGGTTATGATCAATTTCCTTAATTTCTTTTTCTAAAGTACCAATCTTACTTTCTACCGAACTCAATTGATTTTTAAGACTCTTAATTTTTTTCTGATCCTGAAAAGATGTGGATGCTTTTGGTTTTTCCTTCTCTGTAATTACTGTTTGTTTTTTTTCAATCGACCTAAAATCTTCTACTTTTCTTTGCTCTAAATAGAAATCAACATCGCCCAAATATTCTCTAATCTTTTGATCTTTAAATTCATAGACCTTATTGGTAAGTCCTTGTAAAAAATCTCTATCATGAGAAACCAATATTAGGGTTCCTTCAAAATTTAAACAAGCTTGCTTTAATACATTCTTAGATTTAATATCCAAGTGGTTGGTAGGCTCATCCATTACAAGTACATTGAAGGGCTGTAAAAGCATTTTAGCTAAAGCCAAACGGTTACGTTCACCACCAGATAGTACTTTTACGTATTTATCCACTTCATCGCCCCTAAATAAAAACGACCCTAAAATATCTCTTACCTTACTTCTGTTCTTTTCATTTGCAGCATCGATCATAGTATCTAGTATGGTCTTGTTACCATCTAAATATTCTGCTTGGTTCTGAGCAAAATATCCTATTTGAACATTGTGCCCAAGCTTTAGGTGACCTTCATGTTCTAGTTCGCCAACTATAATCTTTGCCAAAGTAGATTTACCTTGTCCGTTCTGACCTACAAATGCGGTTTTGCTATCACGCTCTATTAGTAGATTAATATCGTTCAACACCAATTTACTACCGTAAGATTTAGAAAGCTCCTCTATTTCGACAACCACTTTACCTGGCGTAACGGAAATAGGAAAACGCAAGCTCATAACACTATTGTCATCTTCATCTACCTCAATGCGCTCAATTTTATCGAGCTTTTTTATCAATGATTGCGCCATTGAAGCTTTGGTAGATTTAGCTCTAAACTTTTCTATTAATCGTTCTGCCTGTTGAATTTCTTTCTCTTGATTTTTTTGAGCGTTAATTTGTTGTTGCTTGATCTCGTTTCTTAAAACCAAGTACTCGGTATATGGCTTATTATAATCGTATATACGACCTAAGGAAATTTCTATGGTTCTATTGGTAACGTTATCCAAGAACATTTTATCGTGAGAAACAATTACTACTGCACCGGTATAATTGTTCAAAAACTGTTCAAACCAAATAATGGATTCAATATCCAAGTGGTTAGTAGGCTCATCGAGAAGCAGTACATCATTACTTTGCAGTAAAAGTTTTGCCAGTTCTATTCGCATTCGCCAGCCACCGGAGAATGTTTCGGTCTTTTTATCGAAATCTTCTCTTTTAAAACCTAAACCTTGAAGTATTTTCTCTGTTTCACCTTGGTAATTATAACCGCCCAAAATTTCATAATGTTGGGTGATATCACTTAAATCTACTATTAACTGATTGTATGATTCAGATTCGTAGTCCGTTCGTTCTGCAAGTTGATGATTGATCTCATCTAACTTTAATTCTAAAGCCTTTATCTCTTCAAAAGCCTGATACGCCTCTTCTAAAACCGACCTACCTTGAACAAAATCTATATCCTGCCTTAAAAAGCCAATTTTAATGTCTTTTTCAACCGCAATGACACCAGTATCCAAAGCCATATCTTTATTGAGCAGTTTTAATAAGGTTGACTTACCAGCTCCGTTTTTACCTACTAGTCCTACTCGATTACCCGCATTTAAACGAAATGAAATTTCTTCAAATAGATATTCTCCTCCAAAAGAGACAGATAGGTTGTGAACGTTTAACATAAATTCTTATTCTTCTTGTTGACCTAAGGTGTAGATAACATATACCCATACCTTTTGTGCTTATTTATCTTTTCTTGCTATAGATATAAGACAAGAAAAATGCCTTAAAATCGTACCTTAGTATAAAGTTTTGCAAATGTTAAAAAAAGGAAACAAACTCTACAGTATTTTAACAGGAAGTTGCCCCAGATGCCATCAAGAAAGCATGTATTTAGACAAAAACCCATATCATATGGGTAAAATTTTTGAAATGCACGAACGTTGTAGCCATTGTGGCCTAAAATATAAGATTGAACCTTCTTTCTTTTACGGAGCTATGTATGTAAGCTATGCCGTAGGAATTGCTTTCGCCGTTGCTACATTTGTAATCGCGAATCTTTTTCTTGGTGCCGACCTTATTACAACTTTCATTGCCATTATTGGAACCCTCATTGTATTTATGCCTGTAATTATGAGGATTTCACGAAACATTTGGATCAATATGTTCGTAAAATATGAGCCAAAGGCTAGTCATAAAAAGACTAATATCCACCAAAACGAGTAATATCCACTTCTGGCAATAGCGGTATTTTAGATTCTATATAGTCATAAAGTGATCGTGCCGCCCAAGGGGCAATGGTAATACCATGGGAACCAAAACCGTTCAACACCCATAAATTCTTATGCTTTGGATGTTGCCCCACCAAAGGTCTTCTATCTTTAACCGTAGGTCGCATACCTGCTACGTGATCTACAACGGTAAAGGAACAGTCTAAAAGATTTTTTAATTTACCTACAAGCTCAATTTTAGCCTCTTTTGTAGTTATATTGTCTTTTTGATTCCTATTATATGTTGCACCAACCTTGTACAGATCATTGCCTAGTGGAATTAAAAATATTGATGACTTAATAATATTCGATTCATCTAGTCCTTTTGCCTCAATTACTATATACTCTCCTTTAGAGCCCTGCATGGGCAAGTAATTGAAATACGGATTGCGCATTAACCCGAAACCTTCGGTGAATACTATATGTTTTGCTTTTATGTTTTGATAAGTAATACAATCTTTTTCAAACTGTATTTGATCATAATCAAAAGTATCCATCATCAGCTTATCATTGTCACGCAGCCAATTCTCATAACTATCAAATAATAGATTAGTATTCAATTTACCTGTTTGCAATACTTTACCGAATTTAAACGGAACTTTTAATGCGGCATTCTCATTAGCAGTCAAGGTAGTATCTAAATAAGGTTTTAATTTTACTTTATCGGCTGCCTCAAACCATAAATTTTGTTCTTCTATACTGGCGAATTTTCGAAAAACACTTAATTTTTCATCAAACCTTACATCTAGTAATTCTTCTAAATCGGTATAAAATTGAGTAGCGATAGGAAGTTGCTCATCTGCACGCCAAGAAAGGGTAAACCTTTTTAAAATTACAGGGTTATACAAGCCGCCAGCAACACGAGACGATGTTTGCGAACGATCGTTAAACACTACGAACGTTTTATTATTTCTACGCAAATTCTCGCAAAAAGCAATACCTGCCAAACCAAGCCCTACGACTATATAATCTACCATAGCACAAATGTACTTACAATGTATGAAACCATATAAAACAAAAGACCCGATCTGTCGATCGGGTCTTTTTTATGTGAATTGGATTTTCAGCAAGCTTAATAAGCCCACATGTCTTGTTCTTTATCTCTAATAGTTTCTTTAATTCTCTTCGCTTCCAATAACTGGAACAAAGCATTATCAGAAATATAATCATCAATGTTTCTATCTCCTTGAACGTTATCCTCTTTATAAATAACGGCATTGAATCTACGTGCATTCAACAACATATCAAATGAGATTGGCTGTGCAGAATTCTGAGAGTTAAACAGCTTTGCCTCGTGTAACATTTCACGAGCATCTGGGTACCATACCCAAAAAAGCTCAACCATATCAGGATTCTCATCATCCATAAAGTTAACATCTGGAGCAACTGGAGCAATACCTAAAAGACGGTATTTTAATTCTCCTTGTCTCTTATCAAAATACCATATTCCTTTAATATGATACTCTTCAATATCTGCTGCAGATATAGTTCTACGGGTAATATACTCTTCAGAAACAGCTTCACCTGCATTCATTTGTTCATACCCATAATCTAGAGTATCGACCATCTGCAATGCATCTTTTAAATCTGCATAAGTTCTTTTTTGTGTAAAATAAGAATCTGTATAGGTATCTAATTTTCCACTTTTTAAATTTTTAACCAGTACATGGTATAACGATCTTCTATCAGGACCTATATCCATTGTATCTGTTGGGTAGTATAATGGGAAGTTTACTCTCTCATCTAAATCTATGGTCTCCCATAAAGTCTTAGACCAAAGTATATCCCTATCATCTACATAACCATATTCTAACGGAGCATCATTATCTACAGCTTTCTGTGCTTCTGTACGAATACCAACCTCTTCTGGTTTTTTAGCATTCAATACATTTGCTTGGGCCATCATTGATAACGGTAACATTGTTACCACTCCCATTACTAAAACATTTTTCCAATTCATGTTTGCTACACTTTAAAATTAACCGGGCAAGACCAATGGGCTTACCCGGTATCATTCTATTTATTTAGTTTGTAATCTCCACAACTACTGGAGATACTTTCTTCAACTTGTACGTTTTATTATTTGTGATATAAGCTTCGATGTCAAATATTTGAACAACATCTCCTCTTTTAGCACGACCTAAAGCTTGTTTAGCCTTAGCATTCATTTTGTTTCCTCTTACAGAAACTGTTGGTTGACCTGGTACTTTGAATTTGAAACCGCTTACCGCTAAGTTCAAATCAAAATCGAAGTCTTCTAAACCAGCACCTATAGTAGCGATCTCAACGTTTCTCTTTGGAAGTTTAAGACTACCTGTTTGCTTGCTTATGCTACCTGAAGGTCTTGGAATATCCTTAATTCTGAATTCAGACTTAGAAGATACTGTTTGACCATCTGGTAAAGTACCTGATGCTGTAATAGTAACATTTCTACCAGTACCTGGTGTCATTACATATTTACTACCACTTACACTCTTAAGACCTGGAGCAGAAGCTCTTACTTTATTGTTAGGTATACCTGGTATTGAGATAGACATTGGGTTAGCAACACCTCTATAAACAACATTCATTTTATCAGCAGCGATCAAAGCAGCGTTTGGCTTAGATATAGTTGCGAACGAGTTATTAACCTCAACAGGAATTTCTTCACCGTCTTGCTTAAAGTAGATAGTACCTTTTACTTCATGGTCACCGGCTGAACCAGAACCAATCAACATTTTAACACCACCTGCTTCTAATTTGTAATCAGTACCTTCAGATAATTTTCTTCCGTCTAAAGTCAATTCTGCTCTTACCGGAGTAGAAGAATTATCAGTTTTACTAATAATGATTTTACCATCATACTTTTCACCTGCGTAGTATGCAGATTTTGTAGCTGAAAGTGAAGTTGCAAAGTTCTTTAAAGAAACCTGGTTAGACAACTCACCTGCCAACATTGATTTTAATGCTGCTTCTTCAGTTATTTTAACGTCAGCTTGTAACTGAGTTAATTTTGCCAAAGATGCTACCAAAGGATATCCTTCGTAGTGGTAGTTGATCCAATCTTGCTTAGTACCGTCTCTTTTCTCAACTTTACCATTCTCGTCACCTGTTTGGAAACGATCGATAACAGATTGCTTTAAAGCTTCTGGTACAATTGCAGCTACTTGGTCTCTATAACCAGTTAGGTTGCTCATGAACTTTTTACCATCTTCTGATAAAGTTTCACCTTGAAATAATTTCTGATCTAAATAATCAGACATATCCATACGAGCATAATCCTTAGGATCTTCTATACCTTCAGTCATACCTGTTTTAAGTCCTTCTAGGTAATCATAATACTCTTGAGACATTGCTTTGATCTTCTGAGCATCTTGATATAACTTTTCGTACTTCGCAGCATCTTCAGATGCTTTAGTTCCAAGACTTTCCAAGAACGCATTGTTACTTGCTGTAGTCTTTTCGTTAGAAGTCTCTAGCTTTTCATTCATAATACCGAATGCTGCTAGCACCTCTTTACTCATGTTTAACGCCAACATTGCGATGAAGATCAAATACATTAAGTTGACCATCTTCTGACGTGGTGATTGTTTTCCTCCTGCCATGGATTTTTAATTTAGATTTTTAATTAATAATTGATTCGGGTCGGTAAAAATCCAAATTAGTTTTTGCTCATTGCAGATAACATACCACCATAAACACCATTCAATGAAGAAAGGTTTGTAGATAAAGAAGCCATTTGCTCTTTAAGTGCACTTGCATTTTGAACAACTTCTTCATTAACTGAAGCTTGTTTGCTAGCACTTTCTAATTGTACTTTATAAAGACTGTTCAAAGACTCCATTTGAGCGGCAGCCTGAACCATTTCACTAGAATATTTCTTAGTAGATTCCATAGCATCTACTGTTGGAGCGATACCTTTAGCAGCACCTTCAAAATTCTTAATGCTAGAACCTAAGCTCTCCATAAGATTTGCATCAACACCTGCTTCTTTCAATAAATCATCTAATTTCTTAGATAAAGACGCTTCTGCTTCTTTTATTTCTGTAGCAGCTTGTGCTTTTTTAGGAGCTTTGCCCTCACCACCAGCTAATTCTGGGTATACTAATGACCAATCTAAATCGTCATCTACTGGTTCAAATGCACTGATCGCAAAAATAAGTGCCTCTGTAATAAGACCTATCGCTAGAAGAATACCACCGTTTAATGGACCTAACTCCCAGTGAAGAATTTTAAATAATGCACCAATAATTACAACTGATGCCCCTAGGCCGTAGGCCATGTTAAATAATTTTTTTGTGGATTTTGACTGTGCCATGATTTTAATTTAATTTAAGGTTTAATAAAAAAGATTTGGTTAAAAAAATGAATTTGAATTTATTATAAAACTATTAATATTATTATTTATTGTGTTGAGTCTTCCTCACCCATATAATCTTGTACTGTTCTGAAACCTATGTAACTACGAGCTGAATCTGCGTACTCAAAGTCTCTTGTACTTACCTGTAAAAAGTATGCTACATCTTTCCAAGATCCTCCTCTAATAACTTTTCTCGTATTAGATTGGTCACCTCCGTTAGGGTTCATGGTTGAAACATAATCGTAAGCACTTGGATCGTAACTTGAGTTTGTCCACTCAGAAACATTACCGGCCATATTGTACATATTGAAATCGTTTGGTTCGTAAGATTTAGCTTCTACGGTATATAATGCTGCATCTGCCGCGTAATCTCCACGTTGTGGCTTAAAGTTTGCCATGAAACAACCTGTATCGCTAATTACGTATGGTCCACCCCAAGGGTACGTACCACCTTCGATACCACCTCTTGCTGCATATTCCCATTCTGCTTCTGTTGGAAGTCTAAACTGGTTTACAAATTGCTTACCACGACTCTTGTTATCATCGTTTTTATACTTTGTTCTCCAGTTACAGAATGCTTTAGCTTGCTGCCAAGTAATACCAACTACAGGGTATTCGCTATAGGCATCATGCCAGAAGTAATCATTATGCATAGGTTCGTTGTAAGAGTAAGAGAAATCTCTGATCCATACCGTTGTATCTGGATAAATTTCTACCTCTTCTGTCTTGATAAAGTCTTTACGGCTTGTGTTTCCTTTTACAGAAGCTCTTGCCGCAGCTTCAATATCCATCCAGCTATATTTATATTTTAATTGCTTAACATCAATTGTACGTTGACCGTTATAAGACTCCTCTTCAGATAAATAGATAGAATCCATGATTTCGGTATAATACTCATCTGGATAATCTGACGTATCCCAAATCAGTTCTTCGTCTTTGCTCAACGCTCTACCTTCGTATCCTGTTTCGCCCATACCGGAATAATTATCTAACATATACTTGTCATAAACAGATGCTCTTGTAGTATCTGCATCTTTAAATGCATAATCACCGATACCACCTTCTTCTGGGCCAATACCCAACTCATCTGCTAAAATGGCCAACTTGGTTCTAACAATAGAATCTTTTACCCATTCAACAAATTGACGATACTCACTATTAGTGATTTCGGTATCATCCATGTAAAAAGAACGTACCGTAACTGTCTTAGTAGGTGCATTCAATAATTTTCCTTGGTCTTCTTCACTCTTACCCATGATAAAAGAACCCCTAGGGATAAGTTCCATACCATATGGTTTTTCTGGATACCACTTTTTTCCCTGGACTCCGGTTAGCTCACCTTTCTGTTTAGACCCACAACTTGTGAGTAAAAAAACAAACGCTATAGAGGATAACAATAGCTTCTTCATACTTTAGGTTAAATTTCGATTATGGTTTAAACTCAGAATACAATAATTTATTCTAACAACTAAAACTAGGTTTTATATAAAATATTGTATTAAAGTCTTTTAATGCTTTAAAAAAAATTATGTTAATTAAAGCCTTTCTTATAGGCCTTGAACCACCTTTCAGGAATCTGTTGATTACATGCGTCTACATAATCCTTCTCGGTGCAAGGTAATAACGCAGGTGTATTGGCTTTAGTATGTGAAGTAAAAATTGATGGCACTTCTGTCCACCATCTTTCTGTTAATAAACTTTTGTAGAATACCAATTCTTCGTCTTCGCTAGGCACATTATACTTAACAAAGTCATCTGTTTTGGTGTACGGAGATTCTTTTATTCTAAAATTGATTCCTTCTATGAAGTACCATATTATCTGCGCTATAAGCTGTTGTGATTGTACGGTATTCTCCATTTCATACAATCCAAATACAGATACTTTATCGCTTATACCGGCATATCTAGATATTGCACAGATCTCTCTTCCATTAAATCCGTTAGGAGAGAAATTTGCCGACATAGAAATTTCACTTGCTTTTACCGATCGTAAGTCTAAACTTACCATATGGGCATTTCTAAGCACAGGTTCTGCCAAAGAAATATCGTTTGCGACCTCACCAAGTCTATAAGCATCAAAAAATAAACGCTCCATAAGATCAATTTCTTCTTGGGCATTAAAATAGCTTTGATAACCAATGTTTGAAAAATTAAACAGATTGTTTGGCTTATCGGTGATAATCTTACTCATATAAGAATGAGAAGAGATAAGCTCGTCTTCTATTCCGAAATCAAACCTACTGTCTATAGCTACCAGGTTGATCATTTCCCTGATACCATCAAAAGCCCTATACGCAGGGTAGGTAATATCTTGTGTAGCCCCTAAAATAATAGGAATTATATCTTCTTCAAGTAAACCGGCAACTACTTCCTTTACCACAAAATAGGTATCCTCAACGGTAGCTCCTTCTTCAATATCACCTAAATCGACAATTGTAGCGTTCCAATTACCTATTAAGAGTTTATAGAACTGTAGTCTTATTGCGGAAACATCGAGCTTTTCGTGTTTCTTCTCATAGGCATTTCTAGATTCCCTAACCCCTAAAAGCGCTACTGTAGCGTTTGCCAATACAGGCAAGCCATCTTTCTCAGTATGTATATAGGTGTTTTTACCAATAGACTGACTTGGCAATAACTCATTATGGGCTAAAACTTTGTCCGATACCGGAACTAGAAAATCAAAGGCCATTATAGAATATGTTTAGAAATCATAAAAATACTACACTCTTATTGAGACCTAAAAATAGATTACTTTTTTTTCTTAGCCTTAGCTTTTGTCTTTTTCTTTGGTGTTTTTTGTTCAATTAATTTTTGAGCTTCTGCCAAGGTCATTTTAGTTACATCGACCGTTTTGGCCAATTCTACCTTGATTTTACCTTTTATAACATTATGACGGCCCCATCTCGCTTTTTCTATACGGATGCCTTCTTCTTCCCAGTTATGAATAACCTTATCGATCTCTTTTTGTTTTTTGATTTCGATTAGCTCTATAATGTCATCATTAGATAAATTATCAAAATCGTACTTTTTGTTCACGTTAATAAACATACCGTTCCATTTAATGAACGGCCCAAATCTACCTGTACCTTTTGTAACTTCTAAATCTTCGTACATAGCAATAGGTGCATCTGCCTTTTGCTTGGCAACAATTAACTCTATTGCCCTATCCATCTCTATTTCAAAGGCGCTTTCACCTTTGTCCATAGAAATGAATTTATCACCAAACTTTACGTATGGTCCAAATCTACCCACGTTGGCCAATACCTCTTCACCCTCGTAAACCCCTAATTTTCTAGGAAGTTTAAAAAGATCCATTGCCTCTTCATAAGAAATGGTGTTTAAAGATTGCTCTGGTAATAAACTTGCAAATGTTGGCTTTTCTTCATCATCAACGGTACCTATTTGCACCATTGGTCCAAATCTACCTAAACGTACAGATACTTGTTTTCCACTTTTTGGGTCTTTACCCAATATTCTTTCTCCGCTGGCACGGTCTGCATTTTCTTCTACATCTACTACATTAGGATGAAAATCTTTGTAGAAATCTTTCATCATTTTCTTCCAATCCTCATCACCAGAAGCTATTTCATCAAAATCTTCTTCTACTTGAGCGGTAAAATTGTAATCTAAAATATTGGCAAAATTACTTACCAAGAAATCAGTTACGATCATACCAATATCCGTAGGCACCATTTTACCTTTATCAGAACCAACATTTTCGGTTAGGTTCTTTGTTTCTATTTTATCTGAAGCTAATATCAATTGTTGATACTTACGCTCACTACCTTCAATAGTACCTTTTTCAACATAACCTCTATTAAGAATAGTAGATATTGTTGGCGCATATGTAGACGGTCTACCAATACCCAACTCTTCTAACTTCTTAACCAAAGATGCTTCCGTAAATCTATATGGTGCTCTTGTAAAACGTTCTGTCGCTGAAATAAAGTTGTTCAACAAACGCTCACCTTGCTTCATTGCCGGCAGCATACCTTCTTGTTCTTCTACAACATCTTCATCATCTACACCTTCCATGTAAACTTTCAAGAAACCATCAAACTTTATTACTTCACCATTAGCTGTGAACTCTTCTGTATGTTTGTTGGCCTTTATTCTAACATTGGTACGCTCCAATTGCGCATCGCTCATTTGAGATGCAACGGTACGTTTCCATATTAAATCATATAATTTAGATTGATCGCGCTCCAACGAAGGAGATTGATTCCCCATATCCGTAGGTCTAATAGCTTCGTGTGCTTCTTGAGCTCCTTTAGACTTCCCTTTAAAGTTTCTTGTCTCGCTATACTCTTTACCATAGTTTTTTTCTATAGCTTCCTTGGCAGATGCTAATGCTTCGTTAGAAAGATTAACACTATCCGTTCTCATGTAGGTTATTAAACCCGCTTCATACAAACGTTGGGCTACCTGCATGGTTCTACCTACAGAAAAATATAATTTTCTTGATGCTTCTTGTTGTAATGTAGAAGTGGTAAACGGCGCAGATGGCGATTTCTTAGCCGGTTTTTTATCTAATTTACTTACTGAAAAATCAGCTGCTTTGTTTTTCTCTAAAAATGCCTTTGCATCTTCTTCGGTAGAAAAGGTTTTATTAAGTTTTGCGGAAAAAACACTTCCTGCCTCTGTTTTAAATTCTGCTGCTATCTTAAAAGATGCTTGTGGCTCAAAAGCCTCAATATCTCTTTCTCTTTCTACAATCAACCTTACGGCTACCGACTGAACACGACCAGCTGAAAGACCCGGTTTAATTTTTTTCCAAAGTACAGGTGATAGTTGATAACCTACCAAACGGTCTAATACTCGTCTAGCCTGTTGTGCATTTACAAGATTGAAATTGATTTCCCTTGGGTTCTCAATCGCTTTTTGAATAGCTGCTTTTGTAACTGAGTTAAAAACAATACGTTTTGTCTTCTTCTTGTCTAAACCTAGCTCTTCTGCCAAGTGCCAAGAAATAGCCTCTCCCTCGCGATCCTCATCACTCGCAAGCCATATAGTTTCTGCTTTATCGGCAAGACCTTTGAGCTTCTTTACCAAAGCTTTCTTTTCTTTATCTACTATATATTTAGGGGTGAAATCATTCTCAACATCTACTCCCAACTCCTTAGAAGGTAAATCTGCAATGTGACCAAAGCTCGATTCTACCTTAAAATCCTTACCCAAAAACTTCTCTATAGTTTTGGCCTTTGCAGGAGACTCAACAATTACTAAATTTTTCGCCATCAACCTTGTTTATACTTACAAATGTATACTAAAAATTATACTTTGAAATTTCAGGAATTTATTTTTTCCCATATTTCAACAGTGTTTCATTCATAATTTCGTGAAATTCATAGATATAAACGAATCATTTCTCCATGTATAAACCTTGAGTGGCTACTATAAAAAAAGGGGAGACTGAATTTGCCTCCCCTTTTTTTAACCATTTGGTAATTTTACAACTGTAAAGTGCTCAATAACCTAATATCGTTATTTACATATTCGTATTGATACAAGGTACCTTCACCAATCATTAAAAGAGATGATGACAATGGTATAACATCGTATGCAACAATATCTTCAAAAGTGTTGATTAAAGATATGTTAGGAGCATCTCTTTTGTCATATACTTTTAAACCAGCACTACCGTCACATACAAATAAGGTATCACCTTTTATTCCCAAACCATTAGGACCGGACATAGGATAAATTACTTTTAATTCTGGATTTTCCAGGTTGGATACATCCACAATATAAAGACCACTTTCCGCAGTGCCACAAAAATTACCCCCTTTTAGCGTTACATAAGCATAATCACCATCAACGACTACGGGGTCGCAAGCGGTGCCATGTCTAAATTCTGAAATAAACTCTGGCTTTTCAGGATTTTCTATTCCGTAAATATACATGCCTTGGGCACCTCCAATAAAAAGAATATCTCCTTGACTGTAAATTGTTTCAATATCCCAAGCTACTTGCACATCATCCAACACCTTTACATTTTCTACATCGGCAATATCAAAAATGTTAATATCACTGTAGTCTACTACATATAGATAATTGTCTATTATTTTAAATCGCGCCAAAGAACCACCCTGCCCAGTTGTTGGTGACTGATTATCAAAATCTTCGGCAACATTTTCAAAAACACAATCGCTACAATCAAATCTGGCTTCATACTCTTTTACCGATCTTCTTTCTGTATTCACCTCCCAACCAACTACGATATCCTTATCATAGTTAATATCTCCATATTCATAAAAATCTGCTTCAGGATAATCGGTATCATACAACCAAACATCATTATTATAAATAGCATTTACAATTCGACTAGAAATAGTAATATTATTAATGTCCGATATATCTATAATGACCAGATCACCGTAGCTATCTGCGTAAATTTTATCATCTTTTATAGAAATATCATTGTTTCCTTCTAATTTGATAAAAGCGATACTTTCTGGATTTACAGGGTCTTGGTTATCTATAACATGAAAACCCTGATTTACATCATTTACAAAAATAAAATCTCCATAGGCATAAATTTTACCCGAAGAAACTATAGGCACTGGCTCAGTAACCGCTACTGCTTCAGCTTTAAAAGAAACGGCATCTTGCAAAATAGGCCTTGCTACAAGATAATCCTCATATGGGCCGTCGTCATCACAAGAGACTAAAGCAAATGACGCTATTACACATAAAACAAAATAGATATTTCTCATGGTTTTCAAATTTAAACGGTTGTACCCTATAGATTAATGCAACTGCTAATAGTTGCGTTATCAAGAGGTTAAATTTAAATTAACTCATCAAAGCCTACTCCATCCTTATACATATAATAAGTTGGCACTTTACTTAGCATTGCGGTAAAAAACACACCCACACAACATAAAATAATTCCTAATTGTGCAACGAACGACATTATAATCACCAGCCCGAAAATAACCAACCAGTTCTTGTTTCCTAACGTAAAACTTGCCTTAACCATTTCTAATGGGGACAAATGGTTTGAAAAAGCCAAAAAAGCCGGTAGTAGCGATAAAGGCACCATAACGTAAAAAGCCCCTACCCCGCAAACAAGTGCACCAAGTAAAGAGAGACCTAGCAAATAGAGCGACAGAATAAAAACCTTACCTAAACGACCTTCCTTGAAAAAGTAAAAATAATCGTCGTTAGCAACTTCCTCTAGGTCTTTTTGCTTACATATTTTCAAAAACGCCGCATTCAACGCTAACGCAAATGTGGTTATACCTACTGCAAAAACCGGAACAAGAATAGCCATGGCAATTGCCACCATTGGCGGTAACTCGTTTTGCCGAAGTGCTTCGGGGTCGGTTATTCCCATTGCGATCATGGGGATATACATTATGATATAGAATGGCAAAATGACAACAAACGTCAAAAGCAAAATGATAACGCCCTGAAGCCATACCTTTTTAAAAAGTTCTATAGATCTACTAAAGATGGTACCAAATTCTAAATCTGGCTTATTTTTAATGTGTTGAGTTAGGTTTTCTAAATTCATTAGTATAGGTGGTTATAATTAAGGATAAAACTAAATAATTTATAATAGGAAAGCTTAAACTATCGCTAAATAATCATGTCATCTTGTCATATTTTTGATTATAATAGTATCTTTGCCATCAAATTATTTTATACGCAACGTATTACAAAAATGGAGAAAACCATAGACGAAAATGTGCAGGGCACAACTTTGGTAGTTGAAGGAAAAGAAACGAACAAACGTAATCTTTACATTGAGAGTTACGGTTGCGCCATGAATTTTTCAGACAGTGAAATTGTAGCATCTATTTTAGCGACCGAAGGTTTTAACACCACCCAAACATTAGAGGAAGCCGATTTAGTACTTGTAAATACATGTTCTATTAGAGACAAAGCAGAACAGACCATTCGTAAAAGATTAACCGAATATAACAAGGTAAAAAAATCTAGACCGCATTTAAAAGTAGGTGTACTCGGCTGCATGGCTGAACGCCTTAAAGACAAACTTTTAGATGAGGAAAAAATAGTTGACATGGTGGTTGGGCCAGATGCCTATAAGGATCTGCCAAACCTGATCAAAGAAGTGGATTCTGGAAGAGATGCCGTAAATGTAATTCTCTCAAAGGATGAAACCTACGGCGATATTGCACCTGTAAGATTAAATACAAACGGAGTTACGGCTTTTGTTTCCATCACCAGAGGATGTGACAATATGTGCACATTTTGTGTTGTGCCATTTACAAGAGGGCGTGAACGTAGTAGAGACCCTCAATCGATTTTAGCTGAAATTAAAGAACTTTCTGAAAAAGGTTTTAAAGAAATTACTCTTTTAGGACAGAACGTAGATAGTTATTTATGGTATGGTGGCGGACTCAAGAAAAATTTTGACAATGCTTCTGAAATGCAGAAAGCGACCGCAACTAATTTCTCTAAACTTTTAGATACGGTAGCCACTGCCTATCCAAAAATGAGAATTCGTTTTTCTACATCTAACCCTCAAGATATGACCTTAGATGTAATTAGAACCATGGCGGCGCATAAAAACATATGCAACCACATTCACTTACCGGTGCAAAGTGGTAGTAATCGTATTTTAAAGGAAATGAACCGCCTGCACACTATTGAAGAGTATTTTGAACTTATAGACAATATCAGAAAAATTATACCCGACTGTGCCATTTCACAAGATATTATCAGTGGTTTTCCTACCGAAACAGAAGAAGACCATGCCGATACCTTAAAAGCATTGGAATATGTAAAATATGATTTTGGTTACATGTATGCATATTCAGAAAGACCGGGCACTTTAGCTGGCAGAAAAATGGAAGACGACGTACCTGAGCCAACAAAAAAGAGGCGTCTGTCTGAAATTATCGCTTTACAAAGAAGCCATTGTCAGTTTAGAACAGAGAAGCACGTTGGCAAAATACAAGAAGTATTAATCGAAGGTACTTCTAAAAAATCCAAAGATGAGTGGATGGGCAGAAACTCTCAAAGTACCGTTGTCGTTTTCCCAAAGGAGAATTACAAAGTTGGTGACTTTGTAAATGTTCAAATAAACGATTGCACTTCTGCTACCTTAAAAGGTATTGCAGTTGGGTATTCTGACAATAATTAACTTTTAGTAGCCATTTTATATGGAAAGCATACAAAGTATAAAACAACGTTTTGAAATTATAGGGCAAGACCCCAAACTTAACCGTGCATTAGAAAAAGCGATGCAAGTTGCCGCAACCGATATTTCTGTATTGGTTACGGGAGAAAGTGGTGTAGGTAAGGAATCTATTCCTAAAATTATTCATTCGTTGTCTCATAGAAAACATGCAAAATACATTGCCGTAAACTGCGGAGCCATACCCGAGGGTACTATTGACAGTGAACTTTTTGGTCATGAAAAGGGAGCATTTACAGGGGCTACGCAAACAAGAAGTGGATATTTTGAAGTTGCCGATGGTGGAACCATATTTTTAGACGAAGTTGGCGAGCTGCCTTTAACCACACAGGTTCGTTTATTACGCGTGCTGGAAAATGGCGAGTTTTTAAAGGTTGGTTCTTCGCAAGTACAAAAAACCGATGTACGAATTGTTGCGGCGACCAACGTGAATATGTTCGAGGCGATTAAAAAAGAACGTTTTAGAGAAGATCTATATTATAGATTAAGTACTATTGAAATTAACATTCCGCCTTTGCGGGATCGCCAAGATGACATTCATTTACTCTTCAGAAAATTTGCATCAGATTTTAGTCAGAAATACAAAATGCCTACGATTAGACTAGATGACCATGCCGTTTCATTACTTACCAAATACAGATGGCCGGGAAACATACGTCAGTTAAGAAATATTGCAGAACAAGTATCTGTACTTGAAGAAAATAGATCTATAACCGCATCTACCCTACACGGTTATTTACCTAACAATACCACAAGTAATTTACCTGCGGTAGTTTCAAATTCAAAAACTGAAAGTGATTTCAGTAACGAAAGAGAAATTCTATACAAGGTTTTGTTCGATATGAAAGGAGACCTCAACGATCTTAAAAAGTTGACCATGGAACTGCTTAAGAACAATGATTCTCAAAAGGTTCAAGAGGAGAACGAAAACCTTATTCGCAAAATCTACGGCAATGAAGACGATGAAGATGTCGATATCGACCATGATACTCAAGATGACAGCCCTTTAAACGTTCTACACTTACCTGAACCAAAGAAAGAAGAGGCTGCCATAATACAAGATTCATACGAAGACAAATATCATTTTGCCGAAGAAATTCAAGAGGAAGAAACCCTATCTTTACAAGAGAAAGAGATAGAATTGATCAAAAAATCATTAGAAAGAAACCGAGGTAAAAGAAAGGCCGCGGCAACAGAACTTGGTATTTCTGAGCGCACCCTTTATCGCAAAATAAAGCAATACGACCTTTAAATACATGAACAACATTTTAATGAAATATTTTAGAAAAGTACTACTGTACATTTTACCGATCACCTTGTTTTTAGGTTGTGGTGTATATAATTTCACAGGAGGTAACGTTGGTGAGGCCAAAACATTTAAAGTAACCTATTTCCAAAATTATGCTACCCAGAGTCCTGGATCTACTTTTGAACCTGGTGTAGATAGAGACTTTACATTAGCGTTACAGGATCGAATTCAAAACCAAACCAGTTTAGAATTGATCAATACCGGCAACCCAGATTTACTTTATGAAGGTGAAATAACAGAATATAAAATTTCACCTATGTCTGCAACTGCAGATCAAACCGCTGCCCAAAACAGATTAACCATGCGGGTTAAAGTTAGGTTTTACAATCAATTGAAGGAAGACGCCGGTTTCGACCAAAGTTTTTCATTCTTTTATGACTACCCTGCAGATACACAATTGGCAACAATTAAAAGTGAAGCACACGAAACCATTTTTGAAAGGTTAACACAAGATATTTTTAACGCTTCTCTCGCAGATTGGTAAAACTATGAACGTTAAGGACTTTACATATTTTCTAGAAAACCCTACCAAAGTGGTAGAACCTATTCACACAAAACATTTAGAAGATATTATTGCCGAATATCCATATTTTCAAGCTGCACGTGCCCTTCACTTAAAAGGCCTTAAAAATTTAAATAGCTACAAATACAACAAAGCGCTAAAAACAACAGCTGCTTTTACCACAGATAGAGATGTACTTTTTGAATTCATTACATCAAAAGACTTCTTGCAGTACGATGCCCCTATTGAAACAATTGCCAAAATAGAAGTCAACAATGCTATTGAAGTTACCGAAGAGACTAAAGAAGTTTCCGAAATAGACAAAATTACACCTGTAGAAAAAGAGGATACATCCAATATACCCGAAGACACCAACAGTCTTAAGGAGTCCATCTCCGAACCTAAGGTCATAAAACTTGAAGAAAAATCCAATGAAATTGATGAAGCTTCAACCGTAAGTTTAATTACTCCTTCAGAAGACAGTCCTTTACCACAAGATGAAAAAGATGCGGAACAGATTTTAGATCCTGAGTTATTTCAGTCTAAAAATCCGGAAACGACCGAAGAAGAAGATGCCCTTGATATCGGTAAACCATTAACTTTTGATGCCAAGGAAAAATATTCTTTTTCAGAATGGTTAAGCCTTGCGTCTAAAAAACCATTGGAAAAATCTAGTGATGAATCTCCCTTAGCTCCAAAAGAAGAGCTGGAGAAAGAAGAAATCAACCAGGTGACAACTGCTTCTATCGAAAAAAGCGCCGACACAAAAAGGCAAGAAACAAAAATTGCCAATACACCGGAAGCTAAGAGCAAGCCTATAAAGAAAGTAAGACCTAAAAACGAGGCCATTAAAAAGAAATATGATCGTATTGACAAGTTCATAGCCACTAATCCTAAAATAGTACCTACAGAACAAAGTGCTATAATAGATATTTCAAAGTCTTCGACTATTGACCAGAACGAGCTTATGACAGAGACTTTGGCAAGGGTTTATCTTGAGCAAAAAAAGTATAAAAAGGCTATTCAGGCATTCAAAATTTTAAGTTTGAAATATCCAGAAAAAAGTAGTTTCTTTGCAGACCGAATTAAGGCGGTAGAAAAATTACGAAAAGATAATAAATAATTTAGAATGAGTACATTTTCAATATTCCTGATACTTATCATTGTCGTTTGCTTATTGCTAGTATTGGTGATCATGGTACAGAACCCAAAAGGTGGCGGACTTTCTTCTTCCTTTGGCGGAGGTGGAAACCAAGTAGTTGGTGGAGTTAAAAAAACAGGTGACTTCTTAGATAAGAGCACATGGACACTAGCTGGTTTATTAATAGTTTTAATATTAGCATCTAACATTGCCCTTAAAGGTAATTTTGGCGATGCAGATTCTAAATTATTACAAGGTGACGATATTGAAACAGTTGTTCCTGAAACGTTGCCAGAAGAGGTAACACCACCAGTAACAAATGAAGCTACACCTTCAGATAGTTTATAGAAGATACACTACAATATATTTTAAAATGCCAGCTTATGACAAGCTGGCATTTTTTGTTTACAATTTGTCAGTAAAAAGGCTATGGCATAATTTCTGCCTTTATGAACGCACGAAACTAAAAATCAATTTAAAAATTAATAATTATGGCTAAAGTTAATATCAAACCATTGGCAGACCGAGTTCTTATTGAGCCAATGGCAGCTGAAACTAAGACTGCGTCTGGACTTTACATTCCTGATACCGCAAAAGAAAAACCACAGAAAGGTAAAGTAGTTGCCGTGGGTCCTGGTACAAAAGATGACAGTGTTACCGTTAAAGTTGGAGATACTGTTCTTTACGGAAAGTATGCAGGTACCGAGCTAAAATTAGAAGGTACTGATTACTTGATGATGAGAGAGAGTGATATTCTAGCTATTATCTAAAATAGCTTTTTAATTTTCACGGAATAGATAATTAATAATTTTAATGACCCAAGGAGAACATCACCAGGTCAAAATTTAAACAACAAATAAAAATGGCAAAAGACATTAAGTTTGATATAGATGCTAGAGACGGTCTTAAAAGAGGTGTTGATGCATTGGCAAACGCGGTAAAAGTAACATTAGGCCCAAAAGGTAGAAATGTTATTATCAGCAAATCATTTGGTGCACCACAAGTAACTAAAGATGGTGTTACCGTAGCAAAAGAAATTGAATTGGAGAACCCATTAGAAAATATGGGTGCGCAAATGGTAAAAGAAGTTGCTTCTAAAACCAATGATTTAGCAGGTGACGGTACTACTACCGCTACCGTTCTTGCACAGGCAATCGTAAAAGAAGGCTTAAAGAACGTTGCTGCAGGTGCAAACCCAATGGATCTTAAAAGAGGAATAGACAAAGCTGTTGAAGCTATCGTTGCCGATTTAGCAAAACAAGCTAAAAAAGTGGGTGATTCTTCTGAAAAAATTAAACAAGTTGCTTCTATCTCTGCAAACAACGACGAAACTATTGGCGATTTGATCGCTCAAGCATTCGGAAAAGTTGGTAAAGAAGGTGTTATTACTGTTGAAGAAGCCAAAGGTACCGATACTTATGTTGACGTTGTTGAAGGTATGCAATTTGACAGAGGTTACCTTTCTCCATACTTCGTTACAGATTCAGAAAAAATGGTTTCTGACCTAGAAAATCCATACATTTTATTATTCGATAAGAAAATATCTTCAATGAAAGATTTATTACCGGTATTGGAGCCTGTTGCTCAATCTGGTAAACCTTTATTGATCATTGCCGAAGATGTAGATGGTGAAGCCTTAGCTACTTTGGTTGTGAACAAATTAAGAGGTTCTTTAAAAATTGCCGCTGTTAAGGCTCCAGGTTTTGGTGACCGTAGAAAAGCAATGTTAGAAGATATCGCAATTTTAACTGGTGGTACCGTTATTTCTGAAGAAAGAGGTTTCTCTTTGGATAACACTACTTTAGACATGTTAGGTACTTGCGAAAAAGTACAGATAGATAAGGACAATACAACTATCGTTAACGGTGGTGGTGTTGCAAAAGATATCAAAACTAGAGTTAACCAGATCAAATCTCAAATAGAGACAACTACATCTGATTACGATAAGGAAAAACTTCAAGAGCGTTTGGCTAAATTAGCCGGTGGTGTTGCCGTACTTTACGTAGGTGCTGCTTCTGAAGTAGAAATGAAGGAGAAGAAAGATAGAGTTGATGATGCATTACACGCTACAAGAGCTGCCGTTGAAGAAGGTATTGTTGCTGGTGGTGGTGTTGCTTTGGTAAGAGCTAAATCTGTTCTTTCAAAAGTATCTACAGATAATGAAGATGAGGCTACAGGTCTACAAATCGTAGCTCGTGCCATTGAAGCTCCTTTAAGAACTATCGTTTCTAACGCAGGTGGCGAAGGTTCTGTTGTAATCGCTAAAATTTTAGAAGGAAAAGGCGATTATGGATACGATGCCAAATCTGAAAAGTATGTTGAAATGATGAAAGCAGGTATTATTGATCCTAAGAAAGTAACTAGAGTAGCATTGGAAAATGCAGCTTCTGTTTCTGGTATGATCTTAACTACCGAATGTGCTTTAACCGATATTAAAGAAGATGCTCCGGCAATGCCTCCTATGGGTGGCGGTGGCGGAATGCCAGGCATGATGTAAATCGACAGCGTCGACAAGCAGTTATTAGCTTGTTCTTACAGTTTATATTATTTAAAACCGCTCTTGAAATATAAAGAGCGGTTTTTTTTATTTCAAATATGAGCAAGAAAAAAACCACCTTCTTTATTTACAGAAGGTGGTTTTATCGTCCAAACGGTATCGCCTTCTAAAGGCAATAACTTAACTACTTCTTTCTAGGAGCAGCTTTTGGAGCAGCCTTTTTACCAGCTTTTGCCGGTGCAGGCTTCGCAGCTGGTTTCCCCGCTGATTTTGCTTGTGCCATTGCTATAGAATTTAAGATAAATCTATAGCTAATGTATTTCAGATTTTGATCCGTGATTATTTCATTGGCAAAATATTAACTATAATATTTCTCCAACTCATATTAATCCATAATCGCACTGAAGCACAGAGTTTTACTACTCATTACCATGATGCATACCATCATCGGAATTGTCTTCTCTATACCTGCAACATGGATGAACACTATTATAAGCTTCCTCTGTTGCCTTTAGTTCTTTGGTATCATGACCGACCGCAACTATAGCCGTTTTGATCTTCATGGCATCGGTCTTACGCTCATCCATTATAATATCCAATTGATGTGTAGGTATACTCCAATTTGCGTACTTCACTCCTTTTACGTTTAAGGCAGCTTCTTCAATTCGCTCTTTGCACATGGCGCATCTACCATTTACATCAAAAGTCATTTTCTTGTTCTTGTCCTGCGCATAGGTAACTACGGCAATCAACATCATTGCAATTGATAAAATCGTTGTTTTCATTATATCTGTATTTATTATCATGTATTAAATTTTAAATCTGAAGCCCGCATAAAACATTCTCCCCATAATGGGAGCGAACACTATAGTAGTATCAAAATTTGGACCAAAAGGATCATTAGCTCCTAAAACAGGGTTGTCTTGCTGTACTTCAGATAGGTTTTCGCCACCTAAATATACCTCTACATTTTTTGAAAATACTTTGGTTATTTGAGCATTCATAAGGCTGTAAGGTGACGAATACTCCCCTAACCGATATTGCTCGGGATTACTAGTTGTATCTGGCAATCGTTTCTCTCCTACTCTATGCAAGGTATAATCGAACTTCCATTGCGACCCATTCTCCTTAGCCTCTGTTTCATATCCTAAATTAACAAAAAATCGATGTTGTGCCAGTAGGGGTTTTTGAAGGTTTCCGCTATTATAATCTGTTGAAACATCATAGAATTTATATGACGTTCTTAAATTCAACCTACTTAACAACTCATAATTCACCTCAACCTGAAAACTTTTGGCACTACTGTCACCATCCAAGTTATAAAAAGAAACTTCTTGAGGATTTTCCCAATCTACGACTACTTGATTTTTAAAATCGGTGATGTAGTAATCTAAGGTAACATCTCCTTTTTTATTCAAAAAATTAAATCCTTGTAAAAAGCTAACTCCATAGTTCCAGGCATCTTCTGGCTCTAAACCATAAACCTCACCATCTGTACTTGCAATATTGATTGTTCTGGCAGAGCCAAATAATTGCTGATTCTCGGCAAAAATATTAGCAGCTCTTTTACCTCTACCGAAAGAGCCTCGCAAACTCCCTTTTTCCCAGGGGGTATACCTAATATGAAATCTTGGTGTAACAAAAGTTCCCAATCTATTATGATTATCTACTCGCAATCCTGCCGTAAGACTCACCTTCTCCAAATTCTCATAACTATACTCCATAAAGGCACCCACAGACCTATCTACCCTAGAATAATCCGTCGAAGATACCATTTCATCATAACCGTCATAGGCAAAAGTAATTCCGGTTTTAAATTTATTTCTGGTATCTCCAATAATGGAGTTAAAAATTAAGTTGCTGTACAAACTTTCATGGTTGATATCATAGGTTCTAAACCCAAAATAAGAGTCTTGCTTATGCAAACTATACGATGTCTGAAACCCTAAGCTTTGAAAGGGTAATTCTGGAAAAACATAGCCCAGTTTTAAAGAGGTATCAAAACGACGGGTAATAATTTCACTACCCCAGGCGTTAGTAGTAAACTTATCCGTATCGGGATTAAAATCTACTTGTCCCACTTGTTTTTCATCGTTTAGAAAACGAACATTAAAGAAACTTACCCATCCTTTTTCGGCGTCTTGATATTGCCAACGGTTCATCACATTTATTTGGTCTGCCAAAGGGGCATCTAAAAATCCGTCGTTGTTATTATCTTCTTTTTGCGTCCGCTTATTTCCATGAATATACAAACCTGTACTCCACTTGTCGGTTAACTTTCTATTGAAATGTGTATTTAATTCATAACGGCCATTTTGATTGGCATAACCATTTACAAAAACAGCTTTATCGGTTAAAGGTTTTACTAGTTCGGTATTGATTTGACCAGATATACTTTCATAGCCATTAACCACACTACCCGCTCCTTTTGTAATTTGAATACTTTCTATCCACGTACCCGGTGTAAACGTTAGTCCGTATGCCTGTGATGCCCCGCGAACCATAGGGATATTCTCTTGGGTTATTAATAAATACGGACTGGTTAAACCCAGCATTTCGATTTGTTTGGTACCTGTTAATCCGTCTGAAAGATTTACATCAATTGCCGGATTCGTTTCAAAGCTTTCCGCCAAATTACAGCAAGCCGCCTTTAACAGTTCATCGCTATTTACGGTTATCACATTCTGTGGACTAAAATAGGTCTTCTGTATAGCATCACGCTTTTGCTGTACAACCACCTCATCTAATTCATTCGATGATTTCAAAGCAATTCGGATAGTTTTAGGCTCATTAATCGTTAAGGTATCCGATTGAAACCCTACATAACTAATTATTAATGTATTGAATTCCTTTGTATACGGAATAGAAAATTCACCGTCAAAATTAGTGACCACGCCCGTTTGGGAGTCTTGCCAGTAAACGCTGGCACCAGATAATCCTAAAGCATTTGCACCTTCAGAATCTAACACCACACCCTCTACTTTTTCTTGCGAAAAGCCAAAAAGGGGAAGCATTGCCGTTATAAGTATAATTATATATTTATTCATTATTTTTTATTCGATCTAAGTAAATAATTTTAAAAATCAAGAAAGCACGTAAGTGCTTTTAACTGTTTGCCAATGATTTACAATCGAAAAAAAAATCCAAACCCTGAAAATGAACTGATTAGATATTACAGCACATGTATGTGCTTGTAAAATAAATTCCTATTTAAGTTTAAAAGGACAGCTATGATTTATCGTATTGTACAACCCAATGACATAATCACTTTAAATCAAATTAGAAATACTTGATTAAGAATATTTAAATTCTTTATCAGTACTGGTGGAGGATAAAAATTATGAAGAATTTCCTTTTCTGCACTATCAACAAACAAGCCTAAGTAAGCAGTTGTAAAGGAGTATAAAAATAGTTGTTGAGAATAATCTAAATCCGATTTATGATTAGATAAATCGTCTTGCCCTTGCAAAGTAAAAGCTTCGTCGTCACAGCATGTTTTCTTTACTTCTGCTGCATCATCACCCAATAAAGACAAACCGGCTTTCATACCACAATCTTCTGCATGGGTAAATATGGCGACATCCATTACCCGCCCCATACACAAATGTTTTTCAACAGTCCACGAAACCGTAGACAGCAACAATAGCAAAGCCATCGTAATTGAAAAAAACCTATGTAGCAAATTTTTCATTGTTGCAAAGTTAACAATTATAAATTTCTAATGTTTAAAATCCACTTTTTTAACGATATCACGTAGTGTTCTCTATGCAAACCACGCTAAAATCGAAAAAACCGAACACCAATTATACGATTACATCGCTTTTTAAGTTAAAAATGTTAAACACATTAACATTATAACCATTAACTAAATTTAAAATCATGAAAAAACATGTAAGACACGCATTTTTAATATGCTCTATCGCTCTTTTTATAGGGAGTTGTAGTTCTGACGACGGATCAATTTTTGATACTCCATTACCAGATGACACTACAGGAGATGATGGCACCGATGACGCTGATGAGCCTGAAGTGGCAACAATAGTTTTTAACGAAGCTGTTCCTTCTTCAAATATTACTACAGCCTCTGCTAGCGGAGAAGCGGGCACCAATGTTACCGGTAGAGTTATTTTTACTTCAGACGCTACCACACAACGTAGAATGTACATAACCCAAAATTATTTAGGACAAGGAGAAATGCCTTTTAGTTCTTTTGATTTGGTAAGTGATGATTTAACCAAAGCTTTAAAAGCAGATGGTTCTATTGACTTAGATGGCGCCACTAAGAAAGAAATCGATTTTTCTTTTCCTCTTCCAGTGCCCGATATTGAAAATGGAGAGATTGTATATTCCTTCTGGACAACTACCGGAAAAGGTGACTTTAGAGATAGTTCAAAAAGATTGGCTTTAGGTGTAGGTCAAATTACGGTTACCGTAGGTACGGGCACCAATCCTGTTGCTGCCGTTAGGGAATTTACAGATATAAAACTATTTGCCCCAGCACAAGATGGAACAACAGAATCTTTCTTTTCGCTATTGAACGAAACCGTTTATAGAATTAATGTAGGCCCTGAGTTTAGAGCATTTTGGGATTTTGGATACTACTATGGAGCTTCTGGCAATTCTGCTGGTGATAACGCTTCTTTTGCTTCTACGGAACAATATGACAATTCTTTTGGATTTGCAGTAGAAGGACTTCAACCTGGCGCAGACGAAGAAAATGCAGAAACAGAAACATTGAACCAAATGTTCTTTGCAAGTTCAACAACTATAGATGTTGCCGCTTTTGATGCTATCACCCTAAATAGTGAATTAGACTTCATTGCAAGCTCAAGCTCGCAAAACATAACCAACCTAAGTGTAGGTGATATTGTAGAGTTCGTTGATAACTACGGCAAAAAAGGCCTAATTAAAATTACCGCCATTGAACCAGGTTTTAACAATAACGATTTCATTGAATTCGATGTTAAGATCCAACCATAATGGCAAATCATAATTTTTAGATTTAAAAAGAGGATGTTTAAAAACATTCTCTTTTTTTTGTTTTAGCACACACCGTCACATTACAACAATATGTATTTTTGTAAAAAAAAGTAATGTTCGAAGCACTTCGCCCTCAAGTAAGTTCCATAATAGATTCAAACAAAACTCCAGATGCCAAAATGCTAGCCATTTGTGAACTTCTAAAAGCTGAAATACCTCACTATGACTGGGTAGGCTTTTATTTTAAAAATGGAGACAAAAGAGAACTAAAACTTGGGCAGTATGCAGGTGCCCCAACTGACCATACCATAATTCCTTTCGGAAAAGGCATTTGCGGACAAGTAGCCGAAAGTAATGAAAATTTTGTGGTACCAGATGTACAGGCGCAAGACAACTACATTGCCTGTAGCATTACCGTGAAATCAGAAATAGTTGTACCTCTATTTTTAAATGGCGAAAATATTGGTCAAATAGACATTGATTCTAATACTCCCGACCCTTTTACCAAGGCAGATGAGACCTTTTTAGAATTCGTAAATTTTGAAGTAGCCAAAATTCTTTAAAACTTTAGCCTTTTTGTTGATAAACTAGCTCATTTTATAACTGCAAAAAAATTACTTTTGCTTGCTTATTAAAAACATTTAAGCATCATACAATGAGCAGTGTAAAAAAAGCGTCTTCAGCCTTAATTTCAGTTTTTCATAAAGACGGATTAGAGCCAATAGTAAGAAAATTTCAAGAATTAGGAATCACTATTTACTCCACCGGAGGAACCGAAAAATTCATAACTGATTTAGGAATTGACGTTGTTCCCGTAGAAGACGTAACTAGCTACCCTTCTATTTTGGGAGGAAGAGTAAAAACTTTACACCCAAAAGTATTTGGCGGTATTTTAAACAGACAAGACAACGAAAGTGATGTTGCCCAATTGGCCGAGTTTGAAATTCCACAGATAGACATCGTTATTGTTGACCTATATCCGTTTGAAAAAACAGTAGCTAGTGGTGCACCAGAACAAGATATCATTGAAAAAATCGACATAGGAGGTATTTCCCTAATACGTGCAGCAGCCAAAAACTTTAAAGATGTAACCTGTGTTTCTTCAATGGAAGATTATGCAGATTTTCTTGAGGTTATATCTGCAGATAACGGAAATATCAGCTTAGAGGACAGAAAGCGTTTTGCCGCTAAATCATTCAATGTTTCCTCTCACTACGATACTGCTATATTCAACTACTTCAACCAGAATCACGATTTAGCTTTTTTAAAAATCAGCGAAACTTCCGGTAAGGTATTACGCTATGGAGAAAATCCACATCAAAAAGGATTCTTCTTTGGCGATTTTGATGCTATGTTCTCTAAACTGCACGGTAAAGAACTATCATACAACAATCTTTTAGATGTTGATGCAGCGGTAAACCTAATGCTAGAATTTAAGAATGACGCACCCACTTTTGCAATTTTAAAGCACAACAATGCTTGTGGATTGGCACAAAGAGACACATTACACCAAGCTTATGTTGACGCTTTGGCCGGTGATCCCGTATCTGCATTTGGTGGTGTTCTTATCAGTAACAAAGAAATTGATAAGGCTACCGCAGAGGAAATTCACAAATTGTTCTGTGAGGTTGTTATAGCCCCAAGCTACAATGCAGAAGCATTGGAAATCTTAAAAGGCAAGAAAAACAGAATAATCCTTATACAAAATGAAGTTGAAATGCCAGAAATGCAAGTAAGAACTTGCTTAAACGGTATGTTGCTTCAAGAAAAAGACCATAAAACAGATACGGTTGCAGATTTGACCAATGCCACAGATACAGAGCCAACAGATCAAGAGTTAGTGGATTTAATTTTTGCTTCTAAACTTTGCAAGCATACAAAATCGAACACCATTGTTTTAGCCAAAAACAAACAACTTTGTGCAAGCGGTACCGGACAGACCAGTAGAGTCGATGCATTAAACCAGGCAATACACAAAGCGCAATCATTTAATTTCGACCTTAAAGGTGCGGTTATGGCAAGTGATGCTTTCTTCCCTTTCCCTGACTGTGTGGAAATTGCGGACAAAGCCGGGATCACCAGTGTAATACAACCTGGCGGATCAATCAAAGACCAATTAAGTATAGATTATTGCAACGAACACAAAATTTCAATGGTGATGACAGGTACACGTCATTTCAAGCATTAATTTCATTACTTTTGTCGATGAAATACACCCTTTTATCTAAAATTTAAACATCACATATGGGATTTTTTGATTTCTTGACCGAGGAAATAGCTATAGATTTAGGTACAGCGAACACCCTTATAATTCACAACGACAAGGTAGTTGTTGACAGTCCGTCAATTGTTGCCAGAGATAGAATTAGCGGCAAAATTATTGCAGTTGGTAAAGAAGCCAACATGATGCAAGGAAAGACCCATGAAAATATAAAGACCATTAGACCATTGAAAGATGGTGTAATTGCAGATTTTGATGCTTCCGAAAAAATGTTGATGATGTTCATTAAGAACATTCCTGCATTAAAGAAGAAATGGTTTCCTCCAGCATTGCGCTTGGTAATTTGTATACCAAGTGGAATTACAGAAGTGGAAATGCGTGCGGTAAAAGAATCTGCAGAACGTGTTAATGGTAAAGAGGTGTATTTGATCCACGAACCAATGGCCGCAGCTATCGGTATCGGTTTAGACATCATGCAACCAAAAGGTAACATGATCGTTGATATAGGTGGTGGTACCACTGAAATTGCCGTAATTGCCCTTGGAGGTATTGTTTGTGACAAATCTGTAAAGATTGCAGGTGACGTATTTACAAATGACATCATTTATTACATGCGTACACAGCACAACCTTTACGTTGGTGAAAGTACGGCTGAAGCAATTAAGATTGAAATAGGTTCTGCAACAGAAGATCTTCAATCGCCACCAGATGAAAAATCTGTTCAGGGTCGTGATCTTTTAACCGGAAAACCAAAACAGGTTCAGATTTCTTATAGAGAGATAGCTAAAGCCTTGGATAAATCTATATTACGTGTAGAAGATGCGGTTATGGAAACCTTATCTCAGACGCCACCAGAATTGGCTGCCGATATTTACAATACAGGTATATATCTTGCAGGTGGTGGTTCTATGCTACGCGGACTTGATAGAAGATTGTCTCAGAAAACCGATTTACCTGTGTATATCGCAGAAGATCCGTTACGTGCAGTTGTTCGCGGTACAGGTATTGCCTTAAAAAATCTAGAACGTTATAAAAGTATATTGATCAAGTAAGAAGTTCTTTTTTAAAGAATAACTTTTTAACTTCACGGTAAACATCCTTTAGCAAAGTTCAAGAACCATTTATCAGTCATTAAATATGATGAATTTTCAAGTTAAATCTTGAAAGAACTTAGCTTATAACAGTTAATTTTAAATCTCGGTTATAGAGTAAAAATTTAGAGGTGAATGCAGCAGATCATAAATTTTTTAATTAGGTATAAGATTTTCTTGCTATACCTTTTTTTGCTCTTTATTTCTTTCATTTTTACCTTTCAGTCGCACTCGTACCACCAATCTAAATTTTTAAACTCTTCTAACTACATCACCGGAAGCATTTATACATTTTCAGATAATATAACTTCCTATTTTGGTCTAAGGGAAGAAAACAATAGACTTGTTGAAGAAAATAAGCGACTTAGAGATAGGCTATTCAACAACGTATTGCTACCCTCGTCAACAATAGATTCCACTTCGGTAGATTATGAGGTAACAAGGGGGCGTGTCATCAATAACAGCTATGCCGATCAGCGTAATTATATAACTATCAACAAGGGCAAAAATGACAGTATTGCCCAAGATATGGGGGTTATTACCGATAAAGGTATTCTTGGCATTGTAGAAAATACATCGAACAATTTTGCGACCGTTCAAAGTATTTTAAGTGATAAGTCTACCATAAATGCCAAAATCAAAAATTCCAATCACTTTGGTTCTTTGGTCTGGGAAAACACTACCGACTACAATGTAGTTCAGCTTATAGATATACCGAGATTAGTTCCATTAACCATTGGAGACACCATAGTTACGGGGGCTATGAGCAGTATTTTTCCAGAGAACATACCTATTGGAACCATTAAGAGTTTTGACTTGGACAACTCTAAAAGTTTCTATTTTATAAACGTAGAACTGTTCAATGATATGACCAATATTGGCAATGTATATATTATTAGAAATTTACACCGTAAGGAAGTTTTAGAATTAGAAGCAGAAACAGAAGCCAATGATCAATAGTACGTCTTTTTTAATTGTGCTACGATTTATTTTATTGGTGCTGGTACAAGTACTGGTTTTCAATAAACTGAATTTCTTTGGCTATATAAACCCTCTCGTTTATATTCTTTTCCTTTACTGGTATCCTATTAAACAAAATAGAACTACCTTTATAATACTATGCTTTTTCTTAGGACTTTGCGTAGACACATTTTCTGATACACTTGCCATAAACGCCGCAGCTACAGTAACCATAGCTTATCTTAGACCAACCATTATGCGTTTTGTTTTTGGTGTCAATTATGAATTTCAAAGTTTTAAGTTAAACAATAGCACAAAGGCACAACAATTTACGTTTTTAGCGTTATTGATTATAATACATCACTTGGTATACTTCACTTTAGAAATTTTCAGCTTTTCGAACAGCTTGTTAATTTTGCAGAAAACAGTAGTAGTGGGTATTTCCACATTGATATTAGCCATTTTGTTCAGTACGTTATTCAGCTCTAAAAAAGAATGAGAAAAATTCTTTTATCAACTATAATCATTGTCATAGCAATAACCTTTTTGGGAAGGCTATCCTATTTGCAAATATTCAGTTTTTCTGCAGATCAGGTTTTGGATGACCCTGCCATTAAGGCAATTTATGATTATCCAGAACGTGGTTATATCTATGACCGTAATGGTGAGTTATTGGTAGGTAATGATCCTGCCTATGACGTTATGGTTATCCCAAGGGAAGTAAAACCTTTAGACACTTTAGAATTCTGTGGATTATTGGGCATCGACAAAGAGAAATTCATTCAAAAACTAAGAAAAGCTAGGGTTTATTCCCCTCGTCTTCCTTCAGTTTTAGTACCACAACTCTCCAAAGAAGATTATGCCAAGCTACAGGAGAAAATGCGAAAGTATAAAGGCTTCTATATTCAAAAAAGATCTTTACGCTATTATGACACTCCAAGCGCAGCAAATGTACTTGGCTATATTAGTGAGGTTAACGAAGGTGACCTTGCCGTTAACAAATACTACGTTCAAGGTGAGCTCAAGGGCAGAACTGGTGTAGAGCGTTATTATGAAGATCTGTTGAGAGGCAGAAAAGGTGTACAGTATATTCAGAAAGATAGGTTTAATAGAGATATTGGTCCGTACAAAAACGGTGCTTTAGATACTTTACCTGAACAAGGAAAGCAAATCAGCATTACTATTGATAAAACACTTCAGGAGTATGGTGAAACCTTAATGCACGGTAAAAGAGGTGGTATTGTAGCTATTGAACCCGCTACCGGTGAGATTCTCTCCATGATTTCCGGACCAACTTATGATCCAGCATTATTGGTAGGAAGAGAACGTTCAAAAAATTATACCAAACTTTATAATGATACAATAGCAAACCCAACTTGGGACAGATCTATTCACGCACAACAACCACCGGGTTCTCCTTTTAAAACACTAAATGCCCTTATTGCATTACAAGAAGGTGTTTTAGATGAAAACACTACTATACAGTGTTATCACGGATTTTATGTGGGCAGAAAAAAAAGAGGCTGTCACTGTGGTGGTGGCTTACGAAACCTGAACAGTGGAATTTCACAATCATGTAATGCTTATTTCGCGGGTGCATTCAGAAAAATATTCGAAAAATTCGAAACTACCGATGAAGGCATGGACGTTTGGGAAAAGCACATGCGTAGCTTTGGTCTGGGCGATTATTTAGGATACGATTTACCCTTTGGTCAAAAAGGCCGTATTCCCAGTAAAGAATACTATGATAAGTGGTATGGCGATAATAGATGGAGCTCTTCTTATATTATTTCCAATTCTATCGGACAAGGCGAAATATTGGCTACACCTGTACAATTGGCGAATATGACCGCAGCTATTGCTAACAGAGGGCATTACTTTACCCCTCACATCTTAAAGAAAATTGAAGGGAAAGATATTACAGAGCCTAAATTTACAGAGGCCAAACATACTACAATTGATAAAAAACATTTTGAACCAGTGGTACAGGGTATGGCCGATGTATACAAAAGTGGAACTGCAAGATGGTTACAAATACCCGGTATAGAAGTTGCTGGTAAAACCGGTACCGCAGAGAATTTCACTAAAATCAACGGGGTACGTACACAATTGACAGATCACTCGGTTTTTGTAGCATTTGCACCTGTAGATAATCCTAAAATCGCCATCGCCGTTTATATTGAAAACGGATATTTTGGATCTAGATATGCTGGTCATATAGCTACTTTAATGATTGAAAAATACCTTAAAGGTGAAATCACATTGAAGACCCTTGAAAAGAGAATGCTTGAGAAAACATTAGAAGCTGAATACGCGAAACCCTACAGTGGGGAAGAGTTCAAAATAAATGAGCGTGTCTGGTAGAAGTATACTAAAAAGAATAGATTGGCTAAGTGTTTTTATCTATTTAGCACTGGTACTCATAGGATGGGTCAATATCTACTCCAGCACATTTACCGATGATAGCAGCTCCATTTTTGATATTAGTACCAGATATGGCAAGCAACTGTTTTTTATTGGCGTAAGCTTAGTTACTATTGTCGTAATCCTCGCCTTGGAGGTTAACTTTTACGAAAGGTTTTCTAGCTTGTTCTACCTCATTTCAATGGTTTCATTACTTGGCTTATTCGTATTCGGTAAGACCATTGCAGGCGCAACTTCTTGGTACGACCTTGGCTTTTTTAATCTACAACCTTCAGAGTTGGCCAAAGTAACTACTGCCCTGGCACTTGCAAAATATTTAAGCGATATACAAACTGATATTAAAAGGAGAAAAGATCAATTCTACGCCCTAATGATTATCATTGTACCCGCTCTATTGATCATACCTCAACCAGATCCCGGTAGTGCCCTGGTATTCTTTGCCTTGATATTTGTAATTTTCAGGGAAGGTTTACCCCTCTATTATTTGGTTGTAGTATTAAGTCTAATACTCGTATTTGTTACAACACTAATGTTCGGTACGGTTTGGCTTATTATTGGGCTTGTATTACTAACCATTATATTGTTCGCCCTTAAAAGAAAAACCTTTAAAATTCCGGTTATACCACTTGGGCTTACCTTTGCCGCTGTAATACTATTTTCACTGTCGGTGAATTTTGTATTCAACAATGTTTTCGAACAACGCCATAGAGACCGTTTTAGTCTTTGGCTAAGACTTGAAAAAGACCCTAAAAAGCTAGAGCAAATTAGAAAGTCTATTGGATACAACACCTATCAATCTGAAAAAGCTATTGAATCTGGTGGACGATGGGGAAAAGGATTTCTTGAAGGTACACGTACCAAGGGAGATTTTGTACCTGAACAAGACACCGATTATATATTTAGTACCGTTGGTGAAGAATGGGGATTTTTAGGTACCTCAACCGTGATTATTTTATTCTCGGTTTTATTTTTAAGATTGATTTCATTGGCCGAACGGCAGAAGAATGCCTTTGCCAGAATGTACGGTTATGGCGTAATATCAATCTTACTTATTCACTATTTTATAAATATTGGCATGGTAATAGGTATTCTACCAACCATTGGCATTCCGCTACCTTTCTTTAGTTATGGTGGCTCTGGGCTACTATTCTTTACAATTCTATTGTTTATTTTCTTGAGACTAGATACCAACAGACTAAAAGAAGGTTATTAAAACTTCCAACCCACAGTATTTTTACTTCCTTCAAAAACCTTTTGCTTCTCTTTTGGCAATTGATTAAAAAAATCGATTCCTGTAGCCTGTTCAATATCGTCTACCGAAACGACAAAATTTCTAAGCGTTGTAAATTGAGGCTTATTCGGTATCAAAAAGGAAAGGCTATAAATCTTATCACCCTTCTTTCTAACTATTATTTTATAGAATGTATTGGGAACATCAACATCTTCATCTCCTATTTCTTCTAAGCCACTTTCGAGCACTCCGCCAGTAAATATATACAAAGTACCGTATTGCTTTGCCCAACGCCTTGTTTGTTGCTCTAAATCGTTCCAAATACCGGAATTGAACTCTCTATCTTGCGGACTTATATTACTTGTATAAAAGGTTTCATTATACGCTTGTAATGAAAATCTGCGATCACCCGCCGGCACTAAATGACCACGATCATACCCAGACCCTTTATAATTACGCCAATCTGCAGACTTGGAAGATACGTATGGATCTTCTATAAAATAAGGTCGCTTTCTGTCGCCATAGGTTAAATGGCTTTTATCGAGAACGTAGGCTACCCACTCCGCTTGTTCAAAAGGTTCATTATACGATAAGGTAAAAAAAGAATGATTTACAATTTCACCGGTCGTAGACTCGGGCAGTAGTTCTTTTGGAAAATTATTAGAACCAACTTCATTATCGTTATTTGAATAGGTAGCCGGAGTATAAAAATTTTCAAACAACCAAAAGCCTACAATACACACAAGAATTAGAATACTATAAATAGTGCTATTTTTTTTACGGTATGCCATGCGCCAAAATTACCGTAATTTTGTAAGAACTAAGGCATTTTACCGACCAATAAAACCAGTATTATAAAGTCTAAACGAAAGGATAATTATGATGTTAACTTGGAAAGATGTTATTCATTTTTCAGTGAATGGTAACCCTAAGCCCGACAGACGGGTTGAAAAAACAGAACAGGAATGGAAAGAAATTCTAACACCTGAGCAATTTAGAGTTACCCGTAAAAAAGGTACGGAGGCACCACATTCCGGAGCATTATGCACAGTACACGATGCCGGCAAATATGAATGTATTTGTTGTGGCACCTCTTTATTCGATTCTACCATAAAGTTTGAATCTGGCACGGGGTGGCCAAGTTTTACGCAACCCATAAAAGAAAACACCATAAAGTATCATAAGGATACGTCTTATGGTATGATACGAGTAGAGGTAATGTGTAATACTTGCGATGCCCATTTGGGTCACGTTTTCCCCGACGGACCGGCACCAAGCGGATTACGCTACTGTATAAATTCTGAATCTATGCAATTAGAAAAAGAGGAAACTCATGGATAATAAAAATCTAGAAATTGCAACTGTTGGTGGTGGTTGCTTTTGGTGTACAGAAGCGGTATTTCAAGAGGTAAAAGGTATTCACAACGTGGTATCTGGATATACTGGTGGAAAAGCTCCTGGAAGACCCACCTATAGAGAAATCTGTTCAGGCCTAACCGGTCATGCAGAGGTGGTTCAGGTTACTTTTGACCCATCCATCATTACTTATGAAGATATTCTTATCATCTTTATGACCACACACGACCCAACTTCACTCAATAGACAGGGTGCTGATGCCGGCACTCAGTATAGATCCGTTATTTACTACCACGATGACGAACAACAGAAGAAAGCAAAATTAGTACTTGATGAAATGCAAGTGGTTTACGACAAGCCTATTGTAACAGAATTAAGTCTATTAGGTATATTCTATGACGCAGAAGATTATCACCAAGATTATTACAAGAACAATTCTGAACAAGGGTATTGCCAAGTGGTCATAAATCCGAAATTGGCCAAACTTAGACAGTTACACGCCGATAAACTATTATCATAAATTGCATTTCGGTCTACCTTTAATGAAATTCAATTCATCTATAGCAATTTTCCATTCACCTATGAAATCTTTAAAGATTTCATAGGTGAATTTATTTTTGGGTCATAATAATCTTAAAACCTACTTATTATGAAATCTCAAAAAACATTCTATTATATTGCTTTAGGTCTTTTTAGCATAGCCGTAATCGGATCCATAATCAACTCCATCATAAATTTTGAGACAGTTGCAGATACATTCTCAAAACTTGGTTATCCAACATATCTTATATACGTTTTAGGCGTTTGCCAATTTATAGGCTTAGCCATGATTTTAATAAACAAATCTCACAGGGTACTAGAGTGGGTATATGCCGGCTTTTTCATGAACTATACACTTGGCGCTTTGGCTCATTTAGCTATAAAAGATGGTAATGGTGCTTCTGCCGTAGTATGTATTGTACTATTGTTCGTAACCTATATTCAAAGTAGAAAAATACGAAACACGAATAATGAACTAGAAGCATTTGGCAAGCCAGAATTCGTTAAATATATCTAACTCAAATCAACAAAAAAGCCGCTACAATTTCATGTAGCGGCTTTTTGTATTTATAGCAATACCTTATTAATTTTTTACACTAGCTAGTTTACCTTGCTTAATGTTGTTCATCTTCAAATCTTCTAAAACGTTTACCGCTTCCTCTACATAAACATCCTTTGCCAAATTCTTATGCCATCTATTACGTTTTTCACGTAAGACAGAATCTTTGGTAAACAATTCTTCCTCATAACCTAAAGATTGAAAGGTAAGTTTAGAGTCATAATCGGTTAACTTTTTGAAATAATCAGATTGTTCTTTATCCTTGATTTTCTCTTCTTTATACGTATCATAATTCAAAGAAATTTCTGTTTCGTCCTGCTCGGCCTTTAACCATTTGGCGTTTTCTTCGATCAACTTAATTTGAGGACTGTTTGCCATACGTTTTTTACTATCGGCAATCGTTTTCTCATAATCGATATAACCATCCCAAGGCTTATAATCCGCTGGGGTAATTTTGTCCCAACCTAACGGATTGGATTGATCTCTTTCTCCTAAATCAATATAACTATATCTATCTGGAACAATAATATCACTCTTTACACCCTCTAACTGGGTAGATCCACCGTTTATTCTATAGAACTTCTGAGTAGTGATTTTAATTGCACCCAAATCGCCATGCTCATTACTACGCAACATATTGTTCAATGGTATAACGTTCTGTACAGTACCTTTACCAAAAGTTTGTTTGCTACCAATTACAACAGCTCTTTTGTAATCTTGCATAGCAGCTGCCAAAATCTCACTAGCAGAAGCCGATAATTCGTTTACAAGAATTACCAATGGACCATCCCACTGTATTCTTTCATCTTTATCATCATATACGTCTTTACCCTTATCCTTAGAACGAACTTGAACAATAGGACCATCTTTTATGAAAAGACCTGCCATTTCAACAACCGTTTTTAATGATCCACCTCCATTATCACGTAAATCAAGAATTAGGCCTTCCATGCCCTCTTCCTTTAAACGTTCAACTTCTTTTGCAACATCGGTAGCTGCATTTCTTTCACTATAATCATTAAAATCGACATAGAATTTCGGCAAATTAATGATTCCGAATTTTTCTTGACCTTTAATAATATTTGCAGATTTTGCATAAGACTCTTCCAATTCAACTACATCTCTTGTCAATGAAACCACATCTAGAGAACCATCTACTTTTCTTACCGTAAGGTCTACAACAGTACCTTGAGCTCCTTTTATCAATTTAATGGCATCGTCTAAACGCATACCAACAATATTGATAGGCTCTTCTCCATTTTGACCAACTTTTATAATTTCGTCACCTACTTCTAATCGTTGATCTCTCCAAACTGGTCCGCCAGAAATGATTTCAACGATTTTTGCACCTTCAGGTTTTTTCTGAAGTCTTGCCCCAATACCTTCAAACTTACCAGACATGCTGGTATCGAATTTTTCTTTTTCTTCTGGAGCAAAGTAAAATGTATGTGGATCAAACTCGTCTACAATTGTATTAATATATTGTACAAACCAATCCTTACGTTCTAAATCACCAACAAAATCAAAAAACTCATCTAACGTTGCTTCTGTTGACTTTCTTGACGCCTCTTCGGCTTCTTTTGGAGTCTTTGCCACTTTACTACCATCCCCATCTGCACCATCTACTTCACCATTCTCTATTTTAGAAATCTTAGAGTCGTAAGTACCCAAGGTTGCATACTTCAATTGCTTTCTCCAACGTTCTTTAAGCTCTTCTCTATTAGCTGCAAAAGGTTCTTCATCATATTTTATACTGATGCTTTCATTTTCAGAATAATCAAAAGGTGTTTCCAAAACCTCTTTATAAATTTCCTTCGCATCGTTCATACGCTGTATCAATCTTTCATGCACTACATTAAAGAAAGTGATATCGGTATTCTTAATCTCATCATCAATTTGATATTTATACTTTTCAAACTCCGCAATATCCGAAGCTAAAAAATATCTTTTGGTGGGATCAATAACATCTATGAAGTCTTCAAAAACATGCACCGAAAAATCATCATTTAGAGATTTAGGCTCATAATGCCCTTTTTCAAGTACATAGGTTATTAAATCTAACAACAATTTATCCTTGTCATCATTTTCAAAATTCTTATTGGTAAAACTGCACGATGCCACTGCCGCTAACATCAATAACAGTACGTAGGCTAAATTTCTTTTCATAAAATTATCTTTTACTTTCCTTTTCAATATCTCCGAATTTGAGGGTTTACAGTAGCAGTAAAAGCCACTTAAACCTCTAAGGTAAAGAAAAAACCATGCCATTTAATGGGGTTGGAATTAATTTTTTGTTAAACGGCCAACGGAACATATCATATTTAAAAACGTATTTTTACTACAGAAAGTATACGCTATGGAAAAACCATTGATTTTAGTTACCAACGATGATGGTATAACCGCACCAGGGTTACGCATGTTGATCACCATCATGAAAAAAATTGGAGATGTTGTGGTGGTTGCACCAGATAGTCCGCAATCTGGTATGGGCCATGCCATCACCTTAGATACCGCCCTATTTTCCAAGAAAATGAGAATAGACCTTGACAATGACGATATTGATGAATATAGCTGTAGTGGCACACCCGCTGATTGTGTAAAATTGGCATTACAAGAACTACTGCCAAAAAAACCCGATATCTGTGTTAGTGGTATCAACCACGGGGCCAACTCTTCTATAAACGTTATTTATTCTGGTACAATGAGTGCAGCTATAGAAGCCGGTATTGAAGGTATTCCTGCAATCGGGTTCTCTCTTTGCGATTATAATTGGGATGCCGATTTTACCCATGCACAAGATTATATTGCTACCATAGTTACCCAAGCCTTGGAAAATGGAATTCCTAAAAGAACGGTTTTAAATGTCAATATTCCGAAACTTGAAAAGAAGGATATCAAAGGAATTAAAATCTGTAGACAGGCAAAAGCTAATTGGAAAGAAAAATTTGACAAGCGCACCAACCCAATGGGCAAAGATTATTATTGGCTTACGGGAGAGTTTGAGCTTTTGGACAAAGGAGAAGATACAGATGAATGGGCATTGGCAAACGGCTATATCTCTGTAGTACCCACTCAATTTGATTTAACAGCGCACCATGTAATTCAAGAATTGAATACTTGGAGTCTTTAACGTATAAAATTATTTAGAAGAAACACTTTAAATGAATACCAAAAAAGAAATAATAATCGGTTTTATAGTAGGTCTAATTGCCAACACCATTGGCACATTATTATACATTCTTTTATTTTCCGATTTAAGTATAACCGAAACTTTTGAAGCAGCCGTTGCACAAGAACACATTGGTAGTCTATTAGCTTTAGGTGCCATTCTCAATTTAATTGCCTTTTTCGGGTTTTTAAAAATCAAAAGAGACCATAGGGCAAAAGGTGTATTGATCGCCACCATTTTAACCGCTTTTATAATCTTATATTATAAAATCTTCTAGAATGAAATACTACATTATTGCCGGTGAAGCCTCGGGTGACCTACATGGATCCAACCTAATTAAAGCGATCATTGAACAAGACAATGATGCCGAGATAAGATGTTGGGGCGGAGACTTAATGCAGCGAGCTGGCGGAACATTGGTAAAACACTATAAAGAGTTAGCTTTTATGGGGTTCCTTGAGGTGATTATGAACCTGAACGCCATTTTTAAAAACATAAAGTTCTGTAAACAAGATATTGCAGCATTTAAACCTGATGCCATTATTTTTATTGACTATTCGGGATTCAATTTACGCATCGCCAAATGGGCAAAAGAGCATAATTTCTTAACCAATTATTATATATCTCCGCAAATATGGGCATCAAGGGAAGGTAGAATAGAAAAAATCAAAGCTACAGTTGACCACATGTACGTTATTCTGCCTTTTGAGAAAGAATTTTACGAAAAGAAACATAATTACCCAGTACACTTTGTGGGCCATCCTTTACTGGATGCTATTGCCAATAGACCGGTATTAAACGAAAGTGATTTTAGGTCTCAAAATAATCTCGACCCGAAAAAACCTATTATTGCCTTACTACCTGGAAGCAGAAAGCAAGAGGTTCAAAAAATGCTTAGCTTAATGCTTTCACTTACTAATGATTTTGCGGACCATGAATTTGTTATTGCAGGTGCGCCTAGCCTTGAAAAGGATTTTTATGATACGTTTTTAAATGATGCCAATGTAAAATTCATTCAAAACAAAACTTATGATTTGCTTTCTATTTCTAAAGCCGCCCTTGTTACTAGTGGTACGGCCACACTAGAAACAGCACTGTTCAAAGTGCCACAGGTAGTTTGTTATAAAGCTAATTGGATCTCTTATCAAATTGCAAAACGTATTATTACACTAGAATATATTTCTTTGGTCAACCTGATTATGCAAAAAGAAGTCGTTAAAGAACTGATACAAGACGATTTTACCAAACAAAATTTAAAAAAGGAACTTGCCTCTATCTTGAATGGCAAAGAAAGAACTGAACAACTATCATCTTATAATGAGCTTATTGCAAAATTAGGGGGTTCTGGAGCTAGTTCGAATGCTGCCACGTTGATCATTGAAAATGCCAAAAATGCTTAGGTTTATATATTTTAGAAAATAATTCTATAATTTTGAAGTTACTCGTACTATAGGTGTACACCTTTTTATATGCGTAAACTGCCATTCTTTCTTATTATTTGCTTTTTAGCCAGCTGTGGGGTTAAAAAGAGTTCTAGTTCTGATAAAGAAAGAACAATATCTGTTGCTGCCGCAAATAATGAACGAACAGGTAACACAACGCAACCTTCTAATACAAATACACGCAGAGTTACAACAACTACGACTGCCAATACCAAAGCTGACGAAATTATCAATACCGCACTTTCATTTGCGGGAACTCGATATAAATTTGGAGGCACCACTAGAAAAGGGATGGACTGTTCTGGACTTTTATATGTTTCTTTTGGGGAGCATGATGTTCAATTACCACGTACCTCTTTTCATATGGCGGAAGAAGGCCATAGAGTAGCGGTTAAGCATATTGAGAAGGGAGATCTGTTATTTTTTAAGACCACCAGAGGATCTAAACGTATTAATCATGTTGGTATGGTGGTGGGTACAGATAATGATGAAATTACTTTTATTCACGCATCAACATCACGTGGTGTTACCGTTTCTTCGTTAAGAGATGGTTTCTGGAACCAAGCATTTGTAAAGGCTACAAGAATTTTATAACATGAAGCTCTTAGCGTTTATTCCTATTAGATTAACGCTTTTACTCATTCTTGGAATTTTAATAGGTTATTTTTTTACGTTCAACTTACAGTATCTACAGATATTCATCATCGTTCTTTTTCTTGTACTCGCGGCAATCTTTTTGTTTGAAAAGAATACGAAATCGATTTTATTCGGAATAGTTTCCGCCATATTGTTTATATCCATAGGCACTTACAGCTATACTAATGCCCAACCTATCAATCATGAAGATCATTATACCAAACGTACTTTCTCAGATTATGACATTCGGAACTTAAAAATCAAAGAAGTTTTAAAACCAACCCAGTATTCTTCGCGGTACTACGCCACGGTTAAAAGTATTGGTACGCACCCAACAAACGGTACAATCTTAATTAGTATACCGAATGACTCATCTATTGCCAGTTTAGAAATAGATGACGAAATAATGACTTATTCCAAAATAGAAATTATTGAATCACCTTTAAATCCACATCAATTCGATTATAAAAATTACTTGAAAAGTTTAGGCATTTATCATCAAATGAGAATAAAACCTAGGCAATTTACAGTTACTCCAACCGTTAAAACCTCTTTAAAAGGCATTGCCGCCAAGGCGCGAAACCATATCATCGCCAAACTAAAAAATGAAAATTTTGGGAAGGATGAACTAGGTGTAATTCAAGCCTTATTATTAGGGCAACGATCAGAAATATCGCAAGAGACCTATACTAATTACCAAAAAGCCGGAGCTATACATATTTTAGCCGTTTCTGGGTTGCACATTGGTATACTACTATTATTAATACAATTTTTGTTAAGCCCTATAAAACAATTACCCAAAGGCAGAACAATTATTTTGTTGCTATCAGTGATACTATTATGGGGGTTTGCATTTTTGGCAGGGCTCTCTGCCAGTATTATACGCGCTACTACCATGTTCACATTTATAGCCTATGCACTGTACTTAAACCGACCAAGCAACACCTTTAACATTCTGGCATTATCGATTCTTTTCATCCTATTATTTATTGACCCCAATTTATTATTTCAGGTTGGTTTTCAAATGAGCTATGCTGCGGTTTTCGCCATACTTTGGATTTTCCCTTTATTGAAAAACATATGGTATCCGAAGAATAAAATAGTTCGATATTTTTGGCAATTACTGTGTGTAAGCATTGCCGCTCAACTTGGGGTTCTGCCAATAAGTTTATTCTATTTTCATCAATTTCCCGGTCTTTTCTTTATCTCTAATTTAGTTATCGTACCCGCTTTAGGCCTGATTCTTGGAATGGGTATTTTGGTAATTTTTCTCTCCCTCATAAACTGGCTACCATCACAAATAGCATTGATATATAATGATATTATCTGGTTAATGAATTCTCTTATTACATGGGTGGCACAACAAGAAAGTTTTATTTTTAAAGCTATCCCTTTCGATTTTATTCAATTGATTCTCTCATTTATCGTAATAGTATTGGGACTTGAACTTTGGGCTAAATTTAATTATAAATGTTTGGTACTGTTCTTTACCGGTATTATTTGTTTTCAAGGATACACCATATATCAAGAATATGAAGCCAATGAAAAAATAGAAGCTATTGTACTACATAAAACCAAAGAACGAATTATTTTAAATAGAAACGGAAAAAACCTATCTATCTTGAATGATGGTAACAATCAAACGAATTATCTCATTACAGGATATACTACGGCAGAACGTGTACGTACAATTCGTTTTGACACTTTAAAGAACAGCTATCTTTTTAAAGATGAACCTCTGATAATAATTGATAGCACTGGTATTTACCCGCCATCTCCTTCTTATAAAATACTTCTTACACAATCTCCCAAAATAAATTTAGACCGGTTAATAGATAGTATTAAACCCAGCGAAATCATCGTAGATGGTAGCAACTATAATAGTTATGTTGACCGATGGAAAGCAACCTGTATAAAAAATAAAATCCCTTTCCACTATACAGGTGAAAAGGGAGCTTATTATTTAGAATAAAATATCTTAATGCACCTTGCCCATTAATTTTTTAATGAGCGGTGATGCCACAAGTACAATTAACCCAGCACCAATAGCGTACTTGGCAATTAGTAAAAATCCATCTGTATATACCGTTAAGGTTTCAAATCCACCTACATTTTTATCGGTACTTTCTATTGCCAATTGTTTTCCTATGAAACCAACAATTTGGAACGCAAAGGCAGAGGATAAGAACCATACCCCCATAATAAAGGCAATTAATCTAGCAGGAGCTAAATCGGTCATTTTGGACAACCCAACAGGAGACATAAACAACTCCCCCACTGACAGTAAGAAATACATTAACAATAAGTATGTGAACGGTACAAAACCATTGTCATTGGCACTTCCTCCACTTATAGCCAAAACGTAGAAACTTATACCTGCAAAAAGCAATCCTAATCCGAATTTATACGGTGTTCTAGGGTTCCAGTTTTTCTTGCTCAACCATGTCCACATCATTGAAATAGGAATAGCCAATATTATAATGAACATCGAATTCAGTGAATTGGTCTGTGCAGCGGACATAATACCGTCCAAATCAATATTTCTAGCAGCAAACAATGTAATTACACTACCCGATAGTTCATGGAAACCCCAAAAGATAGTCATGAAAAATGTCAGCAAAACGGCTACGAACAACTCTTTTCTTTCTTTAATATTTGCCTTGAACATTTCATACGCCAAGTATGCTAGAACTGCAATACCTATTCCGGTAAAAATAACATTAACAATATTCTGATCGGCAAACATACCTTCTGTTGCTATAGCCTTATAGGAAGACAATAATAAAGCTATTAACGGCGCTGACAATACTGCTAAAACCGGTACAAGAATTCCTTGCTTTACACCAAGTACTTTTCTTTCCAAAACATGCTCATTTGGAGGCAGACCTCTATTCCCGAACACATTGTTTTGAATACCTCTCCAAAATACGATCAAACCTGTTAACATACCAATACCTGCCAAGCCAAAACCATAGTGCCAGCCATATGTTGCAGCTAGCCACCCACATAGTAACGGAGCAACCCATCCACCAATATTAATACCCATGTAAAATATGGTGAACCCTGAATCTTTTTTAGGATCGCCTTTCTCGTACAAAGTACCAACGAAGGTTGAAATGTTAGGCTTAAAAAATCCATTACCCACAATTATAAGAGACAAGGCCAAGAAGAAGGCCATATTATCTTCTATTGCCAAAACAAAGTGACCTATGGACATAAGAATACCTCCTAAAAAAATAGAGTTACGCATTCCTAAAATCTTGTCGGATAATTTACCTCCAATTACGGTAGAGGCATATACTAAAGAGCCATATGATGAGTAAACTGCGGCAGTTGCGTAATCTCTTTCTGCCAACGCTTGAAAAATTACGTCGATCATGTAGAGCGTGAGCAGTGCACGCATTCCGTAAAAGCTAAAACGCTCCCATAATTCTGCAAAAAATAAATAAAATAAACCCTGTGGGTGCCCAAAAACCTGTTTTTGGTCTGAGAACTCAGTACTTTCAGTCATATTGATGTTAGTTTGGTTATAGTTTTTCTTTTATAAAATTGGTCATTTTATTATAGAGGTGTATTCTTGTATTTCCTCCATAAATGCCGTGATTTTTATCAGGATAGATTCCCCAATCAAATTGTTTGTTCGCCTGTATCAAAGCTTCGATCATACGCATTGAATTCTGCACATGTACATTATCGTCTCCTGTACCATGAATTAACAAATAATCACCTTCTAATAAATGAGGATAATTGAACGGTGAGTTGTCATCATAACCACTTTGGTTTTCTTGCGGTGTTTGCATGTAACGCTCCGTATAAATAGTATCATAAAAAGCCCATGAAGTAACAGGTGCAACCGCTATAGCCATTTCAAAAGTATCATTACCCTTTAAAATACAGTTGGTAGACATAAAGCCTCCATAGCTCCAACCCCATATACCAGTTCTTTCTTCATCTATATATGGTAATTCACTCAGCTTTTTTGCAGTAGCTATTTGATCTTCCACCTCGTATTTACCCAACTCTTTTTGGGTAACTTTCTTGAAATCTCTTCCTTTAAATCCGGTTCCACGACCATCTACACAAGCAACTATGTAACCTTCGGCTACTAAACCTTGATGCCAGTAATCATTAGCGCCCATCCAGCTGTTGCTCACATTTTGTGAACCAGGACCACTATATTGATACATAAATAATGGATATTTCTTTGATGCATCAAAATCTTTTGGCTTGATCATGTACATATTCAAATCATTGCCATTAATAGAAATCGTAGAAAATTCTTTGGGGCTAACAGCATAACTCTTTAACTTTTGCAACAATTGATCATTATCTTTTATATCTTTTACCTTCTTGCCATTAACAGCTTTGTGCAATGTATATACCGGAGGCATTTCGGCACTTGAAAATGTATTGATGAAATAGGTAAAATCTGTACTAAAAGAAGCATTGTTTGTTCCTTCCACAACAGCTAATGCTTTCTTATCATCACCAGCGCTACTAATATTATAAACACCACGGTTAATTGAACCGTTCTCTGTAGATTGGTAATAGATCTTATCCTCATTTTGGTCATACCCATAATATTTGGTTACTTCCCAATCTCCTTTTGTAATCTGGTTCATTAAGCTACCGTCTTCACCGTATAAGTAGATATGGTTCCAACCATCTTTTTCACTAGTCCATATAAAACTATCGTCTTCTAAAAAGGTCAAATTATCGGTAACATCCACATATGCATCATCTTTCTCTTCCAACAAAATAGAAACTTCATTCTTTTTTGCGTTTACCGCATACATTGTTAAATGGTTCTGGTGCCTGTTCAAAGTTTGAACACTCAACATGTCTTTATGGTTCATCCACTTAATACGTGGTATGTAGTATGCATTGTTTACATCTACCGCAGCAATATCTCCGCTAGCAACATCTAAAAGATGTAAGGTAACAAGCGAATTGTTCTCGCCTGCTTTTGGATATTTGAAGACATAAGGTTGTTGATATAATCCGGTACCGTAAACATCCATTGAAAACTCCGGTACATTTGTCTCGTCAAAACGCAAAAAGGCTATTTTACTTCCGTCTGCATTCCACTCAAAGGCACGAACAAAGGCAAATTCCTCTTCATAAACCCAGTCGGTTACACCGTTGATAATTTGATTATTTACCCCATCGGTAGTAACCTGTTCGGTCTTCTTTGTGTCTATCGTAAAAATATATAGATTGTTATCTTTTACATATGCTACCCGATTACCATCTGGAGAGAATAAAGGTTCTTGAATTTTTGACTCACTAACCTTAACGACATTTTTTGTTGCAATATCATATACATAATAAATACCCAATCTAGACCTTCTGAAAATGGGTTCTATTTCTGTTGAAAGCAACAATTTTTTCTCATCATCACTAAAAGTATACGCAGAAAAGGAAGGTATTTCAGCGATATCTGATGATGACACCACCGTTCCTACTTTTTCCAAAGTCTTGTAATCATATTTATCTACCGTCGTCTCTTGGCTGCCCCTGTTGGTATGCAATACCGTGTATTGAGTACCGTTGTTCATGGAACGCAGAGCTTCTAACCCTTCCGTTCTAAATGCACCTTGATAAATTTCAGAAACCGAAATAGGTTTGTCTTGTGCCCAAATAATTACGTTGAAGGAAAGTAAAATCAACGTAAATAAGTGTATTTTTCGCATAAATAATTGAATTTTGTTAAATCTCTCAAGTTTACCACTATTTCCTTAAAAAAACACGCTTTAGCCAAAAAAAGAAGCTGCTTTTAACGCTTTGTCCTTATAAAATAGATTCAGGTCAATATGCTTATCTTTACCAGCGTAAAAATGGAATTTATTTACATGTATTCCAATCTTTACAAAACATGAACCATTAGAAGAAAGTTATACCTAAATGACCCAGCCAATAAGTGGTTTCTCTAAACTCTCGAAAGAAGAGAAAATAGATTGGATCACCACAAATTACACCCAGAACGCAGCACAGTCAAAAAAGATTCTGCAAACGTATTGGAATCAAAATGACAGTATACAACAGTTGCACGATGAGTTTATAGAAAACACCATTACCAACCTTTACGTACCCCAGGGCATTGCTCCCAACTTTTTAATAAACGATTCTCTTTACGCTATTCCTATGGCAATAGAAGAGAGTTCGGTAATTGCAGCAGCAAGCAAGGCCGCAAAATTTTGGCTGAAAAAAGGCGGATTTAAAACTAAAATATTAGGTACTGAAAAAGTTGGCCAAGTTCATTTTATATATAAAGGAAATCCTAATAAACTAAACTCCTTTTTCACCTACTTAAAACCTATACTACTTGCCGATAGTGCTTCTTTGACATCTAGTATGGAAAAAAGGGGCGGCGGTATTACCGATATTATCTTAAAGAACAAAACGAATGAGCTGACTCATTATTTTCAATTACATGCCACCTTTGAAACCAAAGATGCCATGGGCGCCAATTTCATTAATAGTTGTTTGGAGCAATTTGCCGCAACATTAAAAAAAGAAGCCGCTAGTTTTGAAGGGTTTTCTGCTCAGGAAAAAGATATTGAGATCGTAATGAGCATTCTATCTAATTATGTCCCCAATTGTACCGTTCGCGCAGAAGTTAGTTGCCCAGTAGAAGAATTAAAGCTTTCTACCGAATTGACCCCACAACATACTGCCGAAAAAATAGTACAAGCCATAAAGATTGCACATGTAGAACCTTACAGAGCGGTAACGCACAACAAAGGTATCATGAACGGAATTGATGCCGTGGTATTAGCAACAGGTAATGACTTTAGAGCCATCGAAGCTGGGGTTCATGCGTATGCCTGTAGAAATGGTCAATATAGTAGCTTGACCCACGCTGCCATTGAAAACGGAATTTTTACCTTCTGGATAGAATTACCTTTGGCACTAGGTACCGTTGGCGGGCTTACAAACTTGCACCCGTTAGTGAAACTAAATCTTGAAATGCTTCAGCGACCGTCTGCAGAAGAGCTTATGCAAATTATAGCTGTTGCAGGCCTGGCACAAAATTTTGCAGCTATAAGCTCATTGGTAACTACGGGTATTCAAAAAGGGCATATGAAAATGCATCTTTTGAATATTCTTAACCAACTTGGTGCCAATGAGAATGAAAAGGCAACATTAGTAGACTACTTTAAAACCAACCCGGTAACCCACCATGGTGTAGAACTACAACTTAACCAAATAAGAAAATAAGCCTTAACCGTATGCCCAAAACTTTTTATAGTAACGGTAAATTATTGCTCACAGGGGAATATGCCATTCTTGATGGGGCAAAGGGTTTAGCTCTACCTACCAAGTTTGGACAATCATTGAGTTTATCTTACACCGATTCTGAGAATTTTGTGTGGAACAGTTTAGATGAAAATGATGCGGTATGGTTTAGCGCCGAGCTTTCAAAAAAAGATTTAAAAGTTATATATACTTCCGACCAAGAGGTAGCCTATAGGCTATCTCATATACTATCTGAAGCTAAAAAACTAAACCCATTATTTGAACCTAGCACAAAAGAAGCAAATACCGTAGATGCCAAAGTTACTTTCCCTAGAGATTGGGGGCTTGGCACTTCTTCTACCTTAATCAATAATATTGCTGAATGGGCTGGCGTAAATCCTTATAAATTGTTAAAAGCCACTTTTGGTGGTAGTGGCTACGATATAGCATGTGCCAAACATAATACACCTATTATTTATAAAAGAAACGGTTTTAGCCCTAATGTAGAGGAAGTCATCTTTAATCCGAATTATTCAGATAGACTATTCTTTGTTTATCTGAATGAAAAGAAAAACAGTAGGGACGCCATAACCAGTTACCGAAATTTAGATTTTGATAAAGAAAAATTGATCAATCAAATTAACAATATTACGGAGAAGGTTCTAAAATGCTCAACATTGGCTGAATTTGAGAACTTATTAAACCTTCACGAAACCATCTTGTCCCAGACACTTCAAATTAAAACTATTAAAAACATTCGTTTCGCAGACTACCCTAATACTATTAAAAGTTTAGGAGCATGGGGCGGAGATTTTGTACTTGTTACCGGAACAATGGAGGATATGGAATATTTTAAAAATAAAGGCTATTCCACTATACTACCCTATAAAAAAATGATTCTACAAAAAAAGAGCATCTAAATAAGATGCTCTTTTTTTATGTTTAAACAAGTTACTTTTAGTAGAACGTAGCTCTCTTATCTTCAATTTCCGCACCTTCTTTCAATGCGTTATATACTGCTGAATTTACACGAGCTGCAGCTCCTGTTTTTAATGCATTTGCATATACGCTATAGTTATCGAGTTTTGGAGCTTCGGTTTTCTTCACTATCTCAATTTTGAAAACCCCTGTATTACCTTCAATTAAACCAGAAGTTGCCCCTTCGGCCATACCGTATGCCGTACCAACTACTACCGGCTCGCTACCCGCTCCTGGAATTGTTGGAGACTTTACAGTAAGTGCAGATGCATTAGAAATGCTTACTCCGTTATCAGAAGCAATAGCACTCATATCCTTACCTTTATTAGCGGCCATTATTTTAGCTGCCTTGCGCTCTTTTCTGATTTTAGGCAATACAAGTACAGAAGCATCTTCAGCACTCATTACACCCTCAGCATAAGAACCAGTTAACTGAACAACGGCATAACCGTTATTAATGTTGAATCTTTTAATATCACCAACTTCAGTATCACTATTAAAAGCCCATTGAACTATATTTCTTTGATTCGGTAAACCAGGAAGGTTTTCATCCAAAGCTTTTATTTTATTCACAGGACGTACCACATAATTATTTTCTTTTGCCAATGTTGAAAAAGCACTTTCGTCATCGGTAGTTTCCATTTCAAATTTAGTTGCATTGGTAAACAATGTATTTATTGTTTCATCCGATGCCACAATCTCTCTTGAAACAGTTGCTATTTGTACAACATCTTCCTTATCATCAATTTTAATTACGTGAAATCCAAAATCGGTTTCAACCATGCCAATCGACCCTTCTGAATTTCCGAAAGCGAAATCGTTAAACGCAGGCACCATAACCCCTCTTTGGAAGTAACCTAAATCACCACCGTTTGGAGCAGATGGACCGTCTGAGTTATCTCTAGCCAATGTAGAAAAAACAACACCAGATTTTTTTGCTTCTCTCAATAATTCTTTCGCTTTAGCTTCGGCCTCTTCTTTAGTTCTCGTAACTTCAGGATTGGCTCTAGTAGCACCTTCATATGCCAAAAGAATATGACTTGCCTTTACCGAACCGTTTGGCTTTCTTGCAATCATTTTTGAAATCTTGTAAGAATCACCATCCTTATAAGGTCCATAGATTTGACCAATGTTCAGGTTCATTAATGTATCTGCAACACTAGAAGGTAAATTTTTCTTGGCTTTGTAAATCGTATCAAACTTGGTATCTGAATATCTGTCTAAAAATGCCGCTACATCTTTGGTGTTTCTAAATCCTCTAATTGTATCGTTACGATCTGTTTGCGAATTATACTCGATCGTATCGTCTAACAGTTTTGTGATTTCTTCTTTAATAGCCGCTTCATCAGCTTCAGAAGGTTTCTCTTGAAAAAATACATACTGTAAATCTCTAGCTGGATCTTGTTTGTATTCTTCTTTATGTTTGCTAACGTAATCTGCAATTTCACTTTTAGTTACGGTAATTGTACTATCTGGAATAGAAGTGTAAGGTACCCTTACATACTTAATATCCATTTTTTCGTTTGCCAATTTGTAATCTAGCTCACCTTCTTTTAACGTAGCACCAACACCTGCTTTAACTAAATTAAAGTAGGTCTGTTCTTTTGCCAATTGAACGATCTCAGCTTCCGTTTGCAACCAAGCTTCATATTGAGCAGGATTGTTCACTTTCCAATCTGCAACTGTTTGCTTGAACATATTAGCATCGAACTGCCCATTTTCATCTTGAAACTGAGGATTTTGAGCATATCCTGTAGTTCTTAAGAAATCTACGATCTGATCTTGCTCAATACCAATACCCAAATCTTCAAACTGCTCACCTAAAATGGTCTTTCTTACTTTATTCTCCCAAACTTGGTTTACCACTTGCATTGAAGATGCCGTAGGACCAACTCTGTTAGTAGCTACTTCAACCTCTTGTCTGAATTCATCAATAGAAATATCTTCTCCATTAATTTCGGCCACGGACGAACCTACTTTTTCCCCTCCAAAATTGCTACTGGTAAATACCCCAGAAATAACAAATGCAAAAAGTGCCAAACCTATGATCAAGATCAACACTGTTGTACGTTTCCTAATATTTTCTAATACTGCCATTCTTATTAACGTTTAAAATAATCGTTTGTGGTTATTGGGTGGCAAAACTACCATTTTTAATTGAAATAATAAAAACTAAAAAGCCACCTAATTTATTGATTGATGCACTGTTATTCCTCTTCCAAAACTTCTATGGAAATCAAATCTATTTTTGTGTTGGAAACTTCCAGCACAGTAAACTTATATTGGTCTATGGTAAGCTCTACTTCTTTCTCTGGAATTTCACCTAGGGTATGTACTAAAAGCCCTCCAAGTGTCTCATATTCATCCGATACAGGCAGGCTCAACTTATGATTTTCATTAATATCATCAACTTCTAATCTTGCAGAAAAAAGATAGTGTCGCTCATCTACCCTTTCTTCCCTTAAATCTGTGGTATCATGCTCATCTTCTATTTCCCCAAAAAGCTCCTCTACAATATCTTCAACGGTTACAATACCGCTTGTACCGCCATATTCATCTAAGACAACGGCAATACTTTTTCGTTTTTTGATCAACACATTCAATATATCTTGAATAAGCATTGTTTCTGGCACAAATTCAACCGGCAATAAAATACTTTTTATGGTCTTTGGTTTTTTAAAGAGCTCATAAGAGTGCACATAACCAATAACATTATCTACAGTATCATTAAAAACCAATATTTTAGAATAGCCTGTTTCGGTAAACAATTTTGCCAAATTCTTAGGCGTCTCATGCATTTCTACAGCCACTATTTCAGTTCTTGGCACCATAACCTCGCGAGCTTTTACGGCCGCGAACTCTAAGGCATTCTGAAAAATCTGAATTTCGGTATCGACCTCATCCTCTTCTTCTACCGTTTCCATTTGTTCTGTAATATAATCGCCTAATTCAAGCTTACTGAACGCCAATTGAACCTCATCACCAGAAGTGCCGAACACGTATTTCAATATAAAATCTGATATCCAAATAATAAAGTCCGATATAAACGAGAAAAGTATATAGAATAAAAATGCAGGTATGGCCAGTAACTTCAAAAGAGTATTGGCATAAATCTGAAAAAGTACCTTCGGTAAAAATTCTGCAGTAATTAAAATAACAAACGTAGAAATCACAGTTTGGGTCAACAAACTAAAATCTGTAATCAATAACTGTAAAATAGCGTTATCAGGAACTATCTCGGTAAACCAGTTCATGAGCAATTCACCCATGAATAGACCGTAAATCACCAATGCTATATTGTTTCCAATTAGCATAGTGGCTATAAATTTTGACGGTTTTTTAGTTAATCGCGTTAGTACAGTAGCTAAAAATCCCTCTTGTTTTTTCTCTATTTCTATATGAATTTTGTTCGCAGAAATAAAAGCAATTTCCATTCCTGAGAAAAACGCTGAAAAAATCAAGGATAGTATAATGATAATACCGGCTGTACCCACTATTTGTTTTGATTATCTCGCTTACGCTGTTCGAATTTCTTCCTATAGTTTCTTCTAAACAAGAACATTCCTATTGAAATTACGGCGAAAAATATAAAGAAATACGGCATACTTCTATCGGTATTCCAATCTGTTATTATTCTGTAGATCGAAAAGCCCGCGACTATAACATATAAATACTCTGTATATCTTAAAATATTAATCATTTTTTTCCTCTTTATCTTCTTCTTTATCTTCTTCTTTGATCAACATTAGACCATAGGTTTTTTGTGCATTCAAAAACTTAAGGTCTTTTTGCACGTCCATACCTTCACCGTCCATTACCGTGCCGTCTTCAGGATTTGTAAATGTAAATTTTTCTTGGGTAAAAGCCCATTCGTTACCCCGATCATAATACATCTGTGAGGTCGCCAATTTTTTACCGTCATCACCTTTGATCAGCACATTACCACGCAAATCTACAATAGAAGTTTTAGAGTACAACACTCCAAAATCTGCCTCTATGGTTGTTTTTTCATTTTTTTCGTTGAAAATTTCTATCAATAGACCTTCTGGAAAGGTCTGATAGGGAAATGAAAGTTGTTCAAAATCATTTCTAAGGGGTCCGGACAATACGGACAATATCTTTGACGAACCAGTATCTTCAGATCCTAATTTTTCAGGAGTTTCGGTATATGTAAGCACAAAATCTTCAACTACACCTCTTGGGTAGATCTTTTTCACTGCCTCTTCACCAACCCTCTTGTAATTATCTTGACAAGATAAAAAAAGCATTGCCATGGTACATACCACGGCAATGCCTCTAAAATTATAAATCTGTTTCATTTTTTCTATAAAGAAGGTACTTTCACGCTACCACCAACCCAACAGTTGAATGTAACAGTCTTACCAGCCATTCCTGAACTAAAGATCATCTCTTTAGTTGGTGCCTTTGCACTATAGCTGTTTGCAGCTTGACTAGCAGAACCACTTAAAGATGGATCTACTCTGCCAGCTTTTCTAGCCATATCAGCAGCTTTCCAGTAAATTGCTCTTTTCTCAAATGCAGAGGTACCACAGTTATTGGCACTAGTTGCATATAAGTTAGCAATTAAAAGATAAGCACGACCGTTTGAAGGGTTTGCGTCAATAGCCTTTTGAGCGTATTTACGTGCAGTAGACTTGCTACCTTTTCTTTTATTGATCACAGCTACTTTATAAGCGATCTTAGATTTTTTATCGTTATCAGTCTCTAAAGACAATGCCTTATCAAAATCAGCAAGTGCACCAGAACTGTCTCCGTTTTTCATTTTCAACGTACCACCATATACATAAGCATCAGCAGATGGATCCAAAGATAATTGAGCTTCAAATAACTTTTGGAACATTGGATCATCGGTACATTCTTTGTTGAACATCAAACCTACCGCTCTTTTTACCCAAACGATATCACCTTTTTTCTCCTCAAAACTCTTTTCGTATAAAGGAATAAGGTTACTACAATCTGCTAAAGGACCTAATTTAGAATCGATACTTCCTGCAATTTTACCGTAAGCTTCAGAATAAGAGTTATAAGCTTTTAAACGAGATTTTTCCTTTGAAGTTAACGTTCCCGCCTCTTCTTTAGGTAAAAGTTTAGCAATTTTACCTGTAAGCTTTTCGTTTTCAGTTTCAATTTTCTCGGTTACCGCATCATATACATCAAAAACTTCTTGCAAATCTTTTCTACCTGCTTTATGCTCATCAACCAAACTAGAGAAATAGATGTATAAAGCTTTAGGACTTGTAAAGTTTTCTTTATCTTGAGTAAAAGCTTCACTTAACATGCTGTACATTTTAGCATCATCTGCCATTTTGTTATCGTACATCACCAGTGCCTTATCTACCATAGTCTCACCTGGGCTAGTTTTAGACGAGAAATGTGTTAGCTTATTGTCATAAAGACCCATTAGGTCATTCGCGAATTTTTCTTTGTCAGCACCAGTAGCTTTTTTCATCTTATCCTTTAAGATACGCTCACCATATACATATATAGCATTATTTAACTGTGGACAAGTTTCATAAACCATTTTCCATGGCTCATAGGCCGCGTCATAATTTTTAACTTTTGCATGCTCGGAAAATATTGACAGGTTCGTCATACATTCAGGGTTTTGCGCCTGCGCATTGCTCACCCCCATCATCCCAAGGAACATAATTGCCGTGAAGTAAAGTTTCGATTTCATTTTTTCTCTTTTTAAAATGGTTAATGTACTAAATTTTTATTAATTGATTTTTCTTTTCTGGAACCAACGATCGTTCAATGAGAGACCTACATTAAATTTAAAGTAGCTTTCTTCAATAAGATCCGCCCTAGTTGTTCCCCTTCTACCAAACTCAAAACCTAAGTTAAGATTAGAGAAACTTCTGCCCAGAGGTAAGCCTAATCCAAAAGTTATGCCAAAGTTATTTATATCCACATCGTTCACCAACATGCCGGTCTTATCTAAACGTAGACCTGCACGGTAGGTAACCCTTTTAAAATAACTTGTAAATGAATCGTGATCTGGGGTTAAAAAGGCACCAAAAGCAAATGAACTTGCATCTTCATATACTATATTATCAGAGCCTAAAAATACATTTTCAAAAGAACTCATCTCTTGAAAACTATATTCTGCTCCCACAAACCATTTATAATCTTCACCGTAACCAATACCCAATGTAGTGGTGGTGGGTATCTTTAATTCTGTATTCTCTAAATTTTGGGAAGCCAAATCAACCTCCAACTCTTCTATAGTAACACCGCTGGATACAGAAAAAGAACCCAATTGCCTATCATTCTTAGAAACTAGATTCCCTTGCGTATTTACCCGAATAGAAGTATGTAGCCTTTGCCTACCCTTGATCAAAGGAGTATAATTAAGCGCATAATTAAAATCAAAACCATTGACCCTTGATGAACGTCTGTCAAAAGTACCAAACTGAATATCTTCTATTTGTTGTAGCCTTTCACTATCGAGTGTACCAAAGTTAAAGTTAACCGTAGCCCCAATACTTAAATTATCTACAATTTCATAGCCAATGGAATAAAACGCACGTGTTAACCCACCTTCTCCTGTGTAAATATTTACCAATGACCCACCAGTTTCGGTACGATCATCGACTAAATTATATCCTACAGAAGAATAAGGCATAATACCAAACCCCATACCTAAACCTTTACCTACACTAAAACCAAGTGCCAAGTAATCTAAGCTAGTAACCGAGCTTTGCTCTTCCGCCGTAAAACTTTTAAGCGTATATTGTTTATTGGAGACCCCTGCAGTATAGGTTACCAGTCCTTCCCTATCCATAACCTCCAGACCTAACTTGCCAAAAGCAGCGGGATTTTTTAAGTTGATATGAATACTATCGGCATACACACCAATACCCCCCATCATTTGATTTTCTACCGTACTGTTATTTTTTAAATCTCCTATTCCGTAGAAAGAATAAGGAGAAACAGTACCATCTTGAGCGTACAAACCAATGGTGGTTATGTATACAATTGCAATTACAATTTTTCTGATCATTTAGTGCTTGTTGTATTCCAGCAAATAATTAAGCCCTTTCAGGAGAAATTTGGAATCCGCAAATATGGTATTTTTTAATCGTTTAGACAAAAATTGTGTGTCTCCACCGGTTAAAATAACTGTTAAATTTTTAAATCTTGCTTTGTAGAGATCAATGACACCGTCTATTTCAAGCGTAATTCCATTTACGGCTCCACTATGCATACAGTTTTCTGTTGTATTGCCAATGTAGTCTAAAAGCTCTTTTTTTTCGAGTAACGGTAATTTAGATGTTTGATAATGCATAGCATTATACCGCATTTGCAGGCCTGGAGAAATGGCACCGCCCAAATACTCATCAAAATCATTGAGCATATCATAGGTGATGCAGGTGCCCGTATCTATTATTAAATTATTTTGATGGGGATTATGATAATATGCAGCTGTGGCCAAAGCCAAACGATCTACACCCAAAGTCTGTGGAGAGGCATATGAATTCTTAAAAGGCACTTTTGACCTATAAGAGAGCTCGTGGAGATTGCTAAAAAGAGCTAAAACCTTAATTTGCTCCTTAGAAAGTGACCCTACGCTAGAAATTATTGAAAATTCTATTTTCGGAAATTCCTTGAATATTTTTTTGACAGCCTCAACGAACAAATCTACAACAACAGTCTCTAAATGAATTATTTCCGACTTTTTAAATATCGCTAACTTAACATTTGTATTACCTGCATCAACAATTAAATTCATGTTGCAAAGATTATAAATTAAAAAAACATTTCTCTTTTTTTACGATTTAGTTTGTAAATCATAAAATTGAAATTATATTTGCACCCGCTTACAGCAAGCATGGTGCCTTAGCTCAGTTGGTAGAGCAATGGACTGAAAATCCATGTGTCCCTGGTTCGATTCCTGGAGGCACCACAATAAATCCTTACTTAACGGTAAGGATTTTTTTGTTTTTATACCTACCTTTCATACCACGAAAATATAAAGCTTAGTTTATCTATAAATGAATACAGCAGTATATTTTGTCTTTAGGGCAAAAATTAAATGGATAGGAATCTTTCCGCTTATGATTTCATCAAATCAAAGCAGTCCGCTGGAATTCAGTATAGCTTAAGTAAATCTTAACCACACCCATCTTAAAAAAGGAATCCACCCTAATCAGGATAAGTGGAACAACTTAAATTTATCTTGTTTAAGAGACCGATCTACATAAAACTAATCCCACATACGTTCAACTTTATGTTCAGTGAAGTCCTCTATTATTAATTCACTTTCTGAGTTGTTCACAATGGTCAATGCCCTAAAAAAATCATTCGGAAATATCTGATTGGTCATTACATACTGACCTTCATTTATGAATAGCTCCAACGAAGAATGATCTAAAAGCAAAGCTATTTCTATAGGTCCCTGCGGTATATTCTTAATTTTCATTTGTTGAACTCCTGGAGAAAATTTATCACTAAACGATACCTTGCCCGATTTTCTTCGATCAAAAGTTACCAGTTTCTTTTCCCTATCGATATCAATACTTACGCTATCGCCGTTTGTATTTTTAAAATACATTTGAGCATTTGGAACGGACAATGTAAACTGTATTTTACTTTGATTACCGTATTTAAGGGGCATTATTCTTTTTCTAGAAGGTAAAATCTCTAAAACACTTTCTGGGTACGCCATGGCTACATGTCTCTCAAAACTTTGTAGAGGATAGTTGAACAACATTACCTCATCATCAATTTTACGCAAGGTCAACTCTCTTGGTACGGTCATGGCACTACGCCATTTTTCCGTGGGCGTATCAAGTGCATAGTTCCAATTGCTCATCCACCCAATAAAAACCCGTTCATTATTAGGGGCATCGTTATAAGTTACACCGGCATAATTATCTCGACCTAGATCTATCCATTTATGTTCTACCTGATCGGTCGTAAATGTGGTGCCGTCAAAATCACCAATAAAATACTGTGTACCACTACCGCCATTTGGAGCACCGGGGTTTATACTAATTAACAACACCCATTTAACCTCATCTGTACCTTCGACCTTTAATGGAAATAAATCTGGACATTCCCAAACTCCGCCATGAGCTCCTTGATCCTTACCAAACTCGCTTACTTTCTCCCATTCTTTTAAGTTAGTGGAATTCCATATTTGTAAATGATCACCTGCCACCAATAACATTGTCCAACTTTCCGCCTCATTGTTCCAAAATACCTTTGGGTCCCTAAAATCTTTAAAACCAGGGTTGCCAATAATAGGGTTACCCTCATATTTTGTCCAACTATCCCCATTATCCAAGCTATAGGCAATGCCTTGGGTCTGATAATTTGTCGCTCCAGATCGCTCCCCTTCCATATCATGATATGTAAAAATTGCTACCATAGCCGTTTTATCTTCAGTTCCAAAACCAGAGGTATTGTTATGATCCACTACGGCACTACCCGAGAATATATAGCCGTGTTCATCAGGAAAAAGTGCAATGGGCTTATGTTCCCATTTCATCATATCTTTACTTACGGCATGCCCCCAATGCATAGGTCCCCAAACGGTACTATCTGGATAATGTTGATAGAACAAATGATACAAACTATCTTTATAAACAAGACCATTGGGGTCGTTCATCCATTTTTCTTCCGGCGTAAAATGATACTGAGGCCTATACGGCTCAATATAATACCCGGTTGGCTCTTCATCTTCTACGAATACTTCTTGTTTTACATTTTCTTTACAACTGAAATTAAACAGAATACATATTAAAATAAACACCTCTAAGCCTTTATTTTGTAAAGTTTTAACCATAAATTCACTTTTATACCGGCACTTCTTAAATTGTAATTATAGTACCTTTGTAGTAATGAAAATACTAAATTATAAGTTATTACTCTGTGTGTTTGGCTTGCTTTCTTTTTCTCAAAAAGGCACGGGACAAGACAAAATATCAAAAGCGCTTAGCTCTTGGAACCAGGAAACCATACCTTATGTGTATTTTGACAACCTACCTACCAACGATTCTATCGCTTTTTTAGACACCAGAGGAAAAGAAGAATTTGAGGTAAGCCACTTAAAAAATGCCATTTGGGTAGGATATAAGAAATTTGATGAGCAATTGGTTCTTGAAACATTACCCGATAAAACCCAACCGATTATTGTGTACTGCTCGATAGGGGTGCGTTCTGAGGATATCGGCGAAAAATTAAAAGACCTGGGATACACCAAAATTCTAAACCTTTACGGAGGAATTTTTGATTGGAAAAATAAAGGAGGGCAAGTTTTTAACGACAAAGAAATACAAACCGATAGCGTTCATGCTTATAGTAAGCACTGGGGCAAGCTTTTACATGAAGGGATAAAGGTATACTAGTTAGGAGTTAGGAGTTAGGAGTTAGGAGTTAGGAGTTAGGAGTTAGGAGTTAGGAGTTAGGAGTTAGGAGTTAGGAGTTAGGAGTTAGGAGTTAGGAAAAATTAAAAAATTACATTGGGAATACTACTGAACAATAAAGCGGAGCGAGACGAGAAGATTATAGATTTTACCCTCGCAAATTCAAAAAACCTTTTACTAATTTTTACAAGAAATCCGGAATTAGGGAAAGGTAAAAGGCGCTTAGCAGCCACTATTGGCGATCAAGCCGCTTTTAATATTTATAAATTTTTACTAGACCATACCGTAACTATTACCAAAAATCTATATGCTGAAAAGCAAGTGTATTATTCTGAAGAAATTTGGGAAGATGATATTTGGGACAACAAGAAATTTGCAAAAAAACTGCAAACAGGCGATGATCTTGGCGCACGTATGGCCAATGCCTTTCAAGAAGGGTTTCAAAAAGAATATCAAAAAATTATTATCATCGGCAGTGATATGCTAGACTTATCTCAAGAAGATTTAGAAGCTGCATTTAAAGCCCTGGAAAAAAATGATTTTGTAATTGGACCAGCAGAAGATGGTGGCTATTACCTATTGGGAATGAAGAAATTTATGCCCGAACTTTTTAAAAATAAATCTTGGGGCACAGAAACCGTTTTAAAAGACACATTAGCTGACCTAGAAAATGAAACTACCGCCCTATTAGAAACAAAAAACGACGTTGATTATTACGAGGACATAAAGGATATTGATGCCTTTGCTCCTTTTTTAAAACATATGACATTATGATGAAAGAAGAACTTTTAGAATCTGTAGCTTACCTTAAAAACAAAGGTTTTGATAATCCAGAAATTGGTATTGTACTTGGTACTGGATTAGGAAAACTAGTAGATAGTATTGAAGATCCTATTGATGCGCATTACAATCATATTCCGTTTTTTCCTTTAGCAACGGTAGAATTCCATACCGGTAAATTGGTCCATGGAACCATTTCAGGGAAAAAAGTAGTGGTTATGCAGGGTCGTTTTCATCTGTATGAAGGATATGATTTTTTAGATATTACCTACCCTATACGTGTAATGCATATGCTAGGTATTACCAAATTATTTATATCAAATGCCGCCGGCGCGGTAAACCTTGACTTTAAAAAAGGGGATATGATGTTGATCGAAGACCATATAAACCTTCAAGGAGGATCTCCATTGGCTTTTAAGGGCGTAAGCGAATTTGGAGAACGTTTTGCAGACATGTCTGAGCCCTATGATGTTGACATGCGCAAAAAACTAATCGATATCGCCAAAGAAAATGATATTTCTTTAAAACAAGGGGTTTATGCATCTGTAGTAGGGCCTCAATTAGAAACCAGGGCAGAATACAGAATGATTAAACTAATTGGTGCCGATGCAGTTGGTATGAGTACCGTACCCGAAGTTATAGTTGCCAATCATTTATCACTACCCATTGTTGCCGTTTCAGTTTTAACCGATGAGTGCGACCCAGACAACCTTAAGCCTGTAGATATTAATGAAATAATATCGATTGCAGAGAAAACCGAGCCAAAAATGGTAAAGTTGTTTAAAGAATTGATCAAGCAACTGTAAGGTATAACAGTATTTGACTACCATAAGTTAGCAAGTATTGTATTATGCGTACCCCACAGCCAACCATAAGTATTATTATTCCGGTATTAAATGAAGAAAAGTACATTAAAGATGTGCTTTTCTCTATTTCAAACAATGCATGTACCACTTGCATAAAAGAAATTTTAGTAGTTGATGGCGGCAGCACTGATCATACGGTAGTCAATGCTAAAGAATACGGCACCATTGTCTTAAAAAGTAAAAAAGGGCGCGCAGCCCAAATGAACTTCGGTGCAACAAAAGCAACAGGTGATATTCTTTATTTTTTACACGTAGACACTTTACCTCCTAAAGGTTTTGACAAGGCCATTATTACAGAATTTAAAAAAGGGGTTGAAGTGGGGTGTTTTCAAATGCGCTTTAATAGCAATAGTCCATTTTTAAAGTTCTTTTCTTGGTGTACCCGTATCAACCACCATATTTGTCGCGGCGGAGATCAGTCACTTTTTATAACCCATAAACTATTTCACCAGCTTAATGGTTTCAATGAAAATTTTGTGATTTACGAAGACAATGTATTTATACAACGGGTATACAAACTAAAACCTTTTAAGGTTATTTCTGCAGCGGTAACCACCTCAGCAAGAAGATATGAAGAACGCGGTATGGTTAGGTTACAATGGCATTTTGGTATGATACATTTAAAATATCATTTAGGTGCCAAACCAGATCAGTTGTATAAATATTATTTAAGGTATATAGCCGTATAACTAATTGCAAAAGACAACTCTTTACACTTTCCATAATAGATAATTTTACATGTTTTCAATTTAAGCAAGCTTAATTAAAACGGATTTAAAATTACCCATCAACGGGTATTGCCACTGGGCACTTACCAACATACTTTTAGACATGTTAATTTTAAATCCAATCTAAAATGAAAACCAAAGTATTACATCTCTTAGCATTAATGACATTTACATTATTTATCATTGGCTGTGATAATGATGAAACCGAAGTAATTGAAACAGAACAACAAGAGCAAGAACAAGAAGAAATAGTAGAACCTGAAGAAGAAGAAACAACAGAAGACCCTTCTGAAATTCTTGCACAAGAACGACAGGCTGTTTTGAGTTCCTTGACAAATAATGATCAAAAAGTATGGAAAATCAGCGAAGCTGTTCTAACCAATGATTCCGGCACTTTTGACATTTCAAACAATTTTAACGTCACCGATGATGAAATTATTTTCACCAACGAAGTTTTTGTCAGCTCAAAAACAGACTTTAACGGTACATTAGAATGGAGACCTGGAAACTTTATAGAAACTGAAGCCACAACACTAGAAGAAACCATGGTCGATTATTATGAGTCTCCTTTTAAATCTGCTTTTGATTTTGTTGGAGAAAGCAGTTCAGATCTAGAAAGCCCTGGTTTTACATTTACCTATATAGATGAAAGTACCATAACGGGGACTGTTTTAGGCGAAGGATCATCAACCATAGCAATTACACTTACCCCTAAAACAGCTAATGATTATGCGCAAGTACCTACAGAAGCACTTTCATTTTCCACTGCTTTTTCATACCCTTCTAATGCCGTTAGTGGCTTCTCCCCGGGGATGATAGGCTCTAACAGTAGTAACAGTATTTTTATAGTGACTAGAGAAGGTCAAATGATAGGTACGGAATTTGCTAATCCAGAGCGAATAACCCGATTTGATAACGAAACCGGCGAACTAACGGATAAATTATTTTTTCAGTCAGATTTCGTATCAAAACAACTTCATATTATAGACAATAAACTAAAGGTAGTCGGTGGTCAATATATAAACACCTATGACCTAGATCTACAGACAGACCCTACCAGTGCTTCGTATGATGGCCAAATTATATTATCCAGACATGGCTCTGCCGTAATTGACGATGAAATTTTTATTGTTGGTGGATCTCTTGGCGACACACAAAATACTGGTAATGAAATTTATAAATGGGATGATTTAAATTCATCACTTACAATTGAAACCATAATGCCAGAAGCTAGAAGTGGAGCCCGTGCAGAAATAGTACAAAACAAACTATATGTTTTTGGTGGTACAGAAGAGGCCTTTGGTCAAAATGCCAAAAACTCCATTTATATTTATGATTTTGAATCTCGTGTAATGAGCACTGAAACCATGCCTTCAGCATTACACTTTACTTATACCGGAAAATATGAAAACCTAATTATAGTAAGCGGTCAAATAAAATCATTTACAGATGATGCCGATGGCGACGGTAACCCTGATGGTTTTTTAACGCAAAATGGCAATGACCCCTATATAGGCGTATATAACACTTTAAATAATGAGTTTACTGAATTGACTACCAATTTAACCAGCCCTGAAAATGAGACTATTCATTCTATGGCGGTAATCAATGGAAAAATATACATTCTTTATGGCCAACAAGAAGAAGTGGCTGAAGGAGAATTTCAAAATTGGGATATTATGGTAGCAGATTTAAATTAGGCAATACCTACACAATTTTTGTTCTAACCTTTACCGATATTCAAAACGGTAAAGGTTTTTTTTAGAAATTTAATCCCGAAGCTACTCCCCTTCAAAATCTAGCAACACCCCTTCACCGATCCACTTAGCCAATGCTTGGCGGTTATCTGGATCAACAATTCTAACTTGATCTTTCGCATTTCGAATATTACCAATTTCTATAAAGGTCATTGCCGGGTGTGTCTTTTTCACTAAAAAAAGAGAAGTTCTATCTTCAAACGTACCGGAATAGGTTCTGTTAGGTTGATATTTTTTGTACTTGGCCTGAAAGGTCTTATGAATACTTTCTGCTAATTTTTTACCATTTTTACTATGCTCATGGTGGTAAAAGAAAACATCTATATTCTGTCCTACACTTCTACTGTCAACATGCGTTACTATTAACCTTTGATATTTTCCTTTGTTCGATTTATATAAATCATTTACTATTTCTACCCGCTGCTTTAACCTTGCGACTTGATTTAAGGGAATTCTCTTATCTAAATAAGCCTCTTCATCATGATCGATCTCCAGTATAAAATCATCCCTAATACCATCATCTGGATCTTGAATAATAATATACACTTTTGCACCATGCGCCATCAATTCTTTAGCCAAGCGCAGGGTTATGTCATAAGCATATTCATCTTCTGCAATGGTTTTACCCGCATACACGCCCATTGCCCCAGGATCAGGACCACCGTGCCCGCTCACCAAATAATAAACATTACCTTCTAACCGGTCGCTTTTTTTAATTACGTTCTTATGCTTTTCCCCAAAGATATCGTAGGAGACACTTTCCAGTTCCTTAATCTCTGTAGATTGTTGCTGTAACGAATCTACAATTGCCACAGTATCTAGTTTCACATGAGGCATAATATAAGTTTTACCCGCAATCAAGTGCACGCTATCTCTTAAATTATCATTGTTCAATTTCACAAATTCATCGAACACATCATAAGGGTCTACCCCTTGCTTTCTTAATAGTGATAATATTCCATCACCAGGTTCGGCAACAACGGTCTTCAAAGAATCTTGCCCTACGCAAAAAACACTGAAAATTAAACATAAGCTAAAGGTAAAATTGCTGTATCTCATTCTATCTGCAAATACAAGGTCTATGCCATAAAAAGGTTATGACGCTCAAATTCAACACAAAGATTGCTAAAAATATTGACCAATACCAAAGACTATCCCGTTGTCTCCGTCTTTTGTGATTCCGAAGCCGTAGTCAATTCTAAAAATGGCATTGAAGATACGCTTGTGCATAAATCGGAGTCCGACACCTGGGTATATTCTAAGATTTTCACTTTCCCATAAATCATCAAAACCACCCGCTGGGTTTCGCCACGTACCTCCATCTACAAAAAAATTTCCTTGCAATACAAAATTGTTTTTCTCGACCATAGTATGCCTGTATTCCGTATTCAAAACTATCATACCGGTACCCCTATCTATCGTATTACCCACACCCCTAATATTTAAATTGTTGTCAACGGTAAAAGGAGCAAAAGGACTATCAACATTACTTGCCAAACCTAAACGCAACCTATTTGCCCAGTTGCCTCGGTCGCCAATTCTTTTAAAAAACGTAAAATCGTTGAAACCTATTAAAAATTCCGGCAAATTATCATCTGTACTGCCCACATACTGCAAGTTCAGCTGACTTCTAAATCCGTCAAGATAATGATAGTAATAATCCAAACCATTGTAGTCGTATATGAATTTGAATAAATGCTTATCAACGTTTAAGTTTAATGGAACGCCTGCACTTGTAGCGCCTTCAACATAGGTATAATCTTCGGTAAAAAAACTGAATCCAAATTCCATTCTATTAAATAAATTGAACTCGTAAAGAGCCAGCAGTTCAAAACCGGTATTGCTATATTTATAGTCTGCGGTATCATCTTCAAAAAACACGGGCTCTAGTGTGGTAAAATCATTATAGTTCAGTGCAAGCCCCAATTTATCGGTAAACAAATAAGGAGCCCTTATCCCAACCCCAAACGAACTGTAATTATCATATTGGTAAAATGCACCTAAGGTTATATTTCGTCCGAAGGAATTAAATTCTTGTAACCCTACTCGAAAGGCAAAATTATCGTTGGATGAACTAAAGAGATTTGCAAAAGGAATTAAAGTAAAATTCTCTTCTATAACATATTGAACTACACACTGCTCATTGGGCATAGCTTTAACATTATAAGAAGCATGGGATATTGACGGTAGTTTTTTTAAACGGAGTATATCTTTGTTCATCACCACAGAATCTAACAACATACCTTGGCGTATGGTTACCAGTTTTTCAACAAAAGATGTTTTGGTACGTTTTGTACCTGTTATCTGCAATTCTGCCACCTCAATATTTTGCCCTTGTACAGAAAGACCAACAAACAACATAACTATAAATAGTATCTTATTGATCTTATTTGAGGCAATTAAATCATAATTCATATGAATCTTAAATATTGACTTTCAAGATAGAACAAATTAGGTGCGGAATCAATTTAAGTTAAAAACAACACTTTTTAAACCAAAAAAAGAGTCTAATTGTTCACACAACAGACTCTTTTAAAAAACACTCAAAAAAAGTTAAAAAATACCTCTCAAGCCCAAGTTAAATGTTTGCCCTAGACCGGTATTGTTACCACGTACAAAATTGGTGTAAAGAAGTTCGAGGTTCAAGGCACTGGTCAACTGATATTTTGCCCCACCACCTACTGCGGTAAAGTCTTGTGTAAAATTGTTACCTAAATCCAATCGTTGTGAATGTTGAGCCAATGCCAATACAGTAAACTTGCTTGACGGAAAGTAGCTCAAGAACAAACCTGGTGTTAGGTTTAGACTATTATTGGCAAAACTTTCCTCTTTATTCCCAAAACTTAACTCTGAGTTTACTTCACTAAAAAGTTGCCATTTATCACCTGGAAAAGTATAGTCGTAAAAGAATCTATTTTGCCAGATGTATCCTTTCTGATCTAAGAAAACTCCATTTTCTGTCTCGTTATCTACCAATGGAATAAAAAATGAACTTTGAATGGAAAAATTACTGACCGATGCTATTGGCACAAATTTCACCGACGGCGCAATTGATGTGAGTCCGGATCTGGCAGTGTTGTTTTCTCCATCAAACTTAAAAACATCGGTAGCACTTCTATCACCGATAACGTTTGACCTAAATTCTAAAATGGCACCTACGTTCCATCTTTTATTGGTTCCTACACCCGTGTACCCTTCTAATGTTGAAGTAAAAAATGTTTGCCGAGGCTCTGTACCATCGGTAAAAGTACTTTTGGTCTGGGTATATAAATTATTGAACCATTTTACATCGTACTGACCTTTGCCTACTAATTTTGAAGGTGTATACTGTTGAATATTACTTTTTTGTTGTAAACTATCTTGCGAATACCCCTTAAAAAAGGCACATAAAGCTACTGCAAGAAATACATTTATAGTTAAAATTTTCATTTTTGGCTATTTAAATTCTTAGTTGATTATTTGGTTTCATTTAAAGACCAGTCATAAGGATAGTAAGACACCTTTGCTTTCTCCGGTAATTGCTCTTTTCTATAGGTATTGATAAAATCTACAGTACTTCCCTTTTGTTCAAAATCTCCTTTATACCACTCGAACAACTGCGAAATTTGCACCTTATTCTTATTCACTTTTATAAAATTAGGGTTGTTCAATGCCAAAACCGTTTGTTTTTGCAATTGATCGTTCAAAGTAGCTGGTTGATATGCCATGTTTATAATTGGCGGGCAACCCAAACCTGCACACACCAAAACAAAATGAAATCTAGCCTCGGTAGGAAACTCCGCTCTAAGTAAATCGTTCTCAATACCATTTAAAGTTATAGACTTACCACCTATATTATGCTTTGCTTTGTCAAAGAAACCAGGTACATCTAGCGGTGATTTTAAGGGGTAGTTCTTTACAATGCCGTCAATGACCAATAAATTATAAGCATTGATCCAGAAAGCTTGGTACTGTGCAGCATCAGATTTAGAAACAGATACCCCTTTCGCCATCGCTAAAATATCATCTAAACTTTTTGTGTCATCTTTAATAGCGGCATACTTTACCTTGCCGTTAACAACATTAGCTTTAAAAAAATTATCGCTCTGTTTAAAAAAAGTGGCTAATTCTTGTGCCGATATATTGTTCAAAGCAAAAAATATGAATAAAAAAGGTATTATCGTTTTTTTCATGGCAATCTTAATTTAAAGTTCTTTTCAGTTTGTTTAGGTCGATCATTTTTCAAAAACCATACAAACAAGAATATTATTTTTATCGATTTTTTTAACCCTTACACCTTAATTACCCATTGATTATCTGAATGTTACAAAAGCGTTTTAATTGAATTAAAACGCAAACTACGTTTAAAAGTATCACAGAGTTATAACAAGTTTATAATCTTTCTAAATAAAAAGGGAGCTGTTAAGTTCTTACCTTTAATACCGACACAACCACCAACAAAAGCATTTTATGGAACATATTGTAATTATTGGTAATGGTATTTCTGGCGTTACTTTAGCAAGACATATTCGCAAGTTATCAGAAAAGCGAATTACCATTATTTCTGCTGAAAGTGAGTATTTTTTTTCACGTACAGCTTTAATGTATGTCTACATGGGGCATATGAAATTTGAACACATACAGCCCTATGAGAACTGGTTCTGGAAAAAAAACAGAATAGAACTTGTAAACGGTTTTGTTGAAAAAGTAGAAACCGATACCAAAAAATTACTTCTAAAAGATGGTGCCTCATTATCATATGACAAACTGATCGTTGCTACAGGCTCTAAACCCAACAAGTTTGGTTGGCCAGGGCAAGATTTAAAAGGAGTACAAGGGCTATATTCTAAACAAGATTTAGAAATGCTGGAAAAAAACGCACCTAATAATAAGGTCTGTAATAGGGCGGTTATTGTTGGTGGAGGACTCATTGGTATAGAAATGGCCGAAATGCTGCGATCACGTGAAATACCTGTCACTTTTTTGGTTAGGGAAAAAAGTTTTTGGAACGGTGTTTTACCTGCAGGTGAATCTGCCATGATCAACGAACATATTTTAGAACATCATATAGATTTAAGGTTAGATACCAATCTTGAAAAAATAATTGCAGACGATAATGGCTATGCCAAAGCAGTAGTGACCGACAAAGGTGAAACCATAGAATGTAATGTAGTTGGCTTAACTGCCGGCGTAACACCCAACATAGATTTCCTAAAGGATTCTGGCATTGAATTGGGCAGGGGCGTTAAGGTAAACAGGTTTTTGGAAACCAATATTAAAGATGTGTACGCCATAGGTGACTGTGCAGAACAACATGAAGGCATAGGCAGTAGAAGACCAATAGAAGCCGTTTGGTATACTGGTAGAATGATGGGTGAAGCATTAGCACAGACCCTTTGTGGAAACCCTATGAAATACAACCCGGGTCACTGGTTTAATTCTGCCAAGTTTTTAGATGTGGAATACCAAACCTATGGGTGGGTGTTCAGTGAACGAAGCAAAAAAGATACCGAGCAACACTTTCATTGGAGACACCCTGTAGAAAAAATCTGTATAACCGTAGCGTTCAACAAAGATAGCCATCAATTTTTGGGCATAAATACTTTCGGTATTCGCATGAGACACGAAATCTTTGACCAATGGCTTACCGAAAACAGAGATGTTGACCATGTAATGACATATTTAAAAGATGCCAATTTCGATCCAGAGTTCTACAGACTTCACGAAGATGAAATTGTCGCCAAGTATAATGCGGACTTCAACAAGAATATTAATCCGAAGAAAAAAAGCTGGAAACGAATTTTCAGCATCGCCTAACTCAATAATTAAAATAAAAAACACCTACTATGGGTAATTTTGAAAGGAGTATGTCACTTGCGGGTGAACCACCTAAAGCTTTAAATACGGGCCAAAAACTGGCCGTATTAACAGGAATGACCGGTATGGGCATTTTTATACTACAGTTGTTCAACTTAAACTTGGGCAATAGTGCTTTGTGGCTCTCCGTGGCCATACTAGCCATTTTTGCCGGTATTATCTGGTTTTCGCAAGCTGCATATTCGCATAAACACAAAGGAATAAAAAACGACGGGGTTTGGTTCAAATCTATGTCTAGTAGAGGAGTTCTCGCCTGGATGGCAGGAGTCGCCTTAACTGGGTTCTACATTGTACTCTATTTTTATCCAGAATACCTTGGTCTTGTCAAAGACGGGGACAATACAGGACTTATAGCCCTATTCGACCCACTAAGTAAAGCTTTAAGTGGCAACCCTGCCAGCCAATGGTTTGTATATGGTACTTTATATACCGTTGCCATATTGGCCTTTGGCGCTAAATTTATTTGGAAATACCGTCATAATAAATATGAACAATTAAGAACGGTTAGTGTTATGTTCTTTCAAACGGCATTTGCATTCTTTATTCCAGAAATTATGGCGAGGTTAAATGGAGACCTCCCCTATTATGACCTTAAGAATATGTGGCCTCTAAATTATTACAATTTTGAGCGTTACCGTGTAAACGGGTTTATAGATTCCGGTAGCGTGGGTATGGCCATGTTGTTATTTGGTATCATTTCCATTTTCGTTATTTCTCCTTTTTTAACTTATAAGTACGGAAAACGTTGGTACTGCTCTTGGGTATGTGGTTGTGGAGGTCTTGCTGAAACCGCAGGGGATTCTTTTCGACAGTTGAGCGATAAATCTAAATTCGCCTGGAAGGTTGAACGTTGGGTAGTACATAGTGTAGTGGTATTTGTAACCTTAATGACAACAGCGGTAATTTATTCTTATTTAGGTAATGATACCAGCAAATACTGGCTTACAAAAACAACCTTTCTTTCTGGCGTAGCCGTTATATTAACAGCTGTATTCGCATGGGTAATGATCTACAAGAGAGAAGAGCTGGAAAAAGATGCCAAGTACGGCGCAATTGGTTATTTCACCATAATAGCCGTACTTATTGGAATGCACTTTTTTAGTGATTCTGGTAATATTTTCATTTTTAAGGCTGAAACATTACGATCTACATATAGCTTTTTGATTGGTAGTATATTTTCTGGAGTTATCGGTACGGGGTTTTATCCTATTTTAGGAAACCGTGTTTGGTGTAGATTTGGATGCCCAATGGCGGCAGTTTTAGGATTCCAGCAAAGGCTATTCTCTAAATTTAGAATTACCACTAACGGAGGTCAATGTATTTCTTGCGGTAATTGTTCTACGTACTGCGAAATGGGTATAGATGTGCGTGCCTATGCTCAAAAAGGAGCAAATATTGTAAGATCTAGCTGTGTTGGTTGCGGTATTTGTTCTGCTGTTTGCCCAAGGGGTGTATTAAAATTAGAGAACGGACCAGAAAAAGGACGCATAAACTCTAAAGATGTATTACTGGGTAATGATGTTGATTTAATGGATCTTGTAAATAAAAAATAGTGCTTATCAGAAAGGCATTTTAAAACATGCCTATTACACCTAGTGCAAGGAAAAAACTCATGAAAGATTGGTTTTAGCTAATCTTTCATGACCTTTACACAAAAAACGAAATAACATTATTAGCCCTTGCTTTCGGCATATTAAATGAAATACAGGCGTGTTACCAATATTATATAATCGCACAATTTTGAGAATAGGCACGAACCTAATGTTAACTTGAAATTAAAAAAATGAAGCTATTAAAACTCTTTTACTCCGCTCTTATTTGCTTTGGATTTTTAGCTTTTATAAATCCGGAAGACAAACGATATGAGCGTACGTATTACGACGACGGCACATTAGAAAGCGAAGGTTGGTTGCGTTATAATACAAGAACTGATTATTGGACATTTTATCACCCGAACGGAAAGAAATCTCAACAAGGTTTCTATTCTTATGGAAAGAAAGAAAAGTATTGGTTTTTCTTTGATGAAAACAGAATTAGAACAAAAGAAGGGCGATTTAAGGAAAATAGTGAAATAGGCTGGTGGCTTTTTTACGACAAGCAAGGTCGTATTAACCACAAATGTCAATTGACCAACGGTATAAAAGATGGATATTGCTTGAAGTACAAGAATGCCAAACTCATATCTGCCGAAAAATATAGTAAGGGAGAAAAAATTAAGGAATGGACCTCATTTAGTGCATTCACACATGAAAATAGCTTATCAGATTTAAAATAATGACAGACATTAAGGTAATTATACCAGCTTTTAACGAAGCAGATTCCATTGCACATGTCATCAACGAAATACCCAAAACGGTATCTGAGATAATCGTTGTTAACAATGACTCTACAGACAACACTGAAGCAAACGCAAAAGCTGCCGGAGCAACAGTGCTAACAGAAACCAGAAAAGGATATGGGTATGCATGTTTAAAAGGATTGGATTATGTGTCCAAAAAATCCAAACAACCGGATATTATCGTATTTATTGACGGAGATTATTCCGATTATCCAGAAGAATTGGACAAGGTAGTTGCCCCAATTTTGGAAAATGATATAGATTTTGTTGTCGGAGCCAGAGAAAAAAAATTACGAGAAGAAGGTTCTATGACCCCGCAACAGGTTTTTGGCAACTGGTTGGCCACATTTTTAATGCGCTTGTTTTTTGGCGCAAAATTTACGGATCTGGGTCCTTTTAGAGCAATAAAATACGAAAAACTCAAAGAATTGAACATGGAGGACAAAACTTATGGGTGGACGGTTGAAATGCAACTAAAAGTTCTGAAGAAAAAAATGACATATACCGAAGTACCAGTGCGTTACAAAAGAAGAATTGGGATATCAAAAGTGTCAGGAACCGTAAAAGGTAGTATATTTGCTGGCATAAAAATATTGGGGTGGATCTTCAAATACAGTATTAAATAATATGGCACTAGCTCTTGCATATTTTATTCTTGTCATCTACAGTATTTCGTTACTGTTGATTTTCTTTTACAGCTTGGCGCAACTAAACCTGTTGATCAACTATCTATCTCAAAAAAGACAGAACCAAACAGCCCCTAAGTTTAATTTATTAGACCCAAAGGAAATTCCTTTCGTTACCATACAACTTCCCGTATTCAACGAAGAGTATGTAATGGACAGGCTTTTAGAGAACATTGCCAAAATAGAATACCCTAAAAGTAAACTTGAAATTCAAGTCTTAGACGATTCTACAGATGATACCGTTATAGCAACCGCTGCCAGTATTGCAAAATTACAGGAGACCGGTCTCGACATACAACATATTACTAGAACAGATAGATCAGGTTTTAAGGCAGGTGCCTTAAAGGAAGGACTTAAAATTGCCAAAGGAGAATTCATCGCCATTTTTGACGCCGATTTTTTACCTGCGGCAGATTGGTTGAAGAAAACCGTCATCTATTTTAAGGACGAAGAAATTGGTGTAGTACAGACCCGTTGGGGGCATTTAAACCGCGACTATTCTACATTGACTAAAATACAGGCATTTGCATTAGATGCACACTTTACCCTAGAGCAAGTAGGGCGCAATAGCAAAGGCCACTTTATAAACTTTAACGGTACGGCAGGTATATGGCGTAAAGAATGTATTCTTGATGCCGGTAACTGGGAAGGAGATACACTTACCGAAGATTTAGATCTAAGCTACCGCGCTCAGTTAAAGAACTGGAAATTCAAATATTTGGAAGATGTAGAAACACCTGCAGAACTTCCGGTAGTAATCAGCGCAGCACGTTCTCAACAATTTCGTTGGAACAAAGGTGGAGCAGAGAACTTTAGAAAAACGGTTTGGAGCGTTATTACAGCAAAGAATATTCCTTTTAAGACCAAATTTCATGGCGTAATGCACTTATTGAACAGCTCTATGTTCTTATGTGTCTTTTTGGTTGCCCTGTTGAGCATACCATCACTCTACATTAAAAATACATACGGGCATTTAGACTGGGTATTCTCATTATTAAGCCTATTTACCATAAGTACCATCATATTATTTGTTTGTTACTGGTTTACGTACAAGAGTATACAAGGTAGCGGCTTTGACAATTTTGTAGATTATATTCGTATTTTCTTTACCTTTTTCTCTGTTGCACTTGGGTTCTCTTTACATAATACCATTGCAGTACTAGAAGGGCACATGGGAAAAAGAAGTGAATTTGTACGTACCCCTAAGTTTAATATAAGCTCATTGAAACAAAGTTGGAAAGGCAATAAATACTTAGCCAAAAAATTATCGCCTAACATGATATTAGAATTTGCTTTAATGGTCTATTTCATGTTTGGCATGTACAGCGCTATACCTTTAAATGATTTTGGACTGTTCCCATTTCATTTTATGTTATTTCTAGGGTTTGGCTTTGTATTCTTTAAATCTTTGACTTCTAGAGCTTAAAACTAAGCTAAACGATATTTTAAAAAAAGGATAGTCATGGACTATCCCTTTTTTTATTTCTATCCCTCTATTTTGCTTAACTTACATTTAAAATATGGAATATGATTAATAGTAATCTTATTCATCTTAAATAGGGTGTATAGTTACTTGTAACTATATACTATTGTTGCCATTCATTACTCGAAAACCTAAAAACTAATTTTCTTATTATAAAATACTTTTTTAAAAAAGAAATTTGAATCAAAAACATTAAAGTTGCTGCGAATATGATATAAGTTGTCTCTTTTGAAACACTTAAAAATGAAATTGATAACTTACTATAAGCCTTGGTGAAATTTAAATGATTAGCCCAACTATCTGTTGATGCTTCACCATTAATAAAAGCGTACATAAACAAGAGAATAACACTTACAAAAATGATAAAGAAAACCGATTTAGGAATCAATGGTTTGTACAAATAAGCTTCATTAGTTTTAAAAACTTTAGACATTACAATTGCTGTAAAATCAAAAGAAGGGGATTCCACTGGAGAATCTTTCATCATCTTATCTACTAATTTTTCTAAAAGTTTATCGTTATTTTCTTTCATAAGATGCAAGTATTTCGGGTTCTAATTGCCTTTTTAAGATTGAAGCCAGTTTTTTTCGGCTTCTAAATAGTTTTATTTTAACATTATTAGCACTACAATCCAAAATCTTAGCAATTTCTCCTGTAGACTGGTCATCAAAATAATATAAGGTTAATAAAAATGCTTCTTTACTGGGTAAAAGAAACAAGCACTCTTGTATTTTTTGGTTTCTTTCTTTCTCATCAATATTGTTTAGAACATCTTCCATTGCATGTACTTGATGCTTATTAAAATCTTCTATATAAATAGTTGAGTTTA